>Ga0209339_1000011_pt1 | contig 176497 bp, 172 predicted proteins | sample OlaalgELextract3_FD_187376 | JGI IMG/M metagenome (GOLD analysis project Ga0209339, IMG submission 187376) | Olavius algarvensis symbiont microbial communities from Tuscany, Italy - Type A ELBA extract 3 (SPAdes) (version 2) | ecosystem: Host-associated > Annelida > Digestive system >... | reverse complement strand
GGAGCAGTCGGAGGCAGCCGACGAGACAACCCTCGAGATTGTGGGAGAAGATGCTGAGCTGGAAGAGCTTAGTGAGGTGGAAGAATTTCTCGAGGTGGGAGAAGCTTCAATGGAGGAGCTTGCTGTAGAGGAGCAGTCGGAGGCAGCCGACGAGGCGACTCTCGAGATTGTGGGAGAAGATGCTGAGCTGGAAGTGCTTAGTGAGGTGGAAGAATCTCTTAAGGTGTCGGAAGCTTCAATAGAGGAGCCTGCTGTAGAGGAGCAGTCGGAGGCAGCCGCCGGGGCGACTCTCGAGATTGTGGGAGAAGATGCTGAGCTGGAAGTGCTTAGTGAGGTGAAAGAGTCTCTTAAGGTGGCGGAAGCTTCAATAGAGGAGCCTGCTGTAGAGGAGCAGTCGGAGGCAGCCGCCGGGGCGACTCTCGAGATTGTGGGAGAAGATGCTGAGCTGGAAGTGCTTAGTGAGGTGGAAGAATCTCTTAAGGTGGCGGGAGCTTCGATAGAGGAGCCTGCTGTAGAGGAGCAGTCGGAGGCAGCCGACGAGGCGACGACCTTCGAGATTGTGGGAGAAGATGCTGAGCTGGAAGTGCTTAGTGAGGTGGAAGAATCTCTTAAGGTGGCGGAAGCTTCAATGGAGGAGCCTGCTGTAGAGGAGCAGTCGGAGGCAGCCGCCGGGGCGACTCTCGAGATTGTGGGAGAAGATGCTGAGCTGGAAGTGCTTAGTGAGGTGGAAGAATCTCTTAAGGTGGCGGAAGCTTCAATGGAGGAGCTTGCTGACAATACGATTGAGCGTGATGAGCTTTCAGAGTCTAGTTCTGAAGCGCTTGAGGATTTGCCTGTTGTGTTTGCGGATGCCTTCGGAGAACTAATAGAAATCGGCAAGTTAAAACAGAGCAAGCTGTACACATTTGAAGGAGCACCAGATGGAGCTTACGAGAATGTGATAGGCGATTTGGAATCACTTGATGAAGATAGGGCTGATGATTTAGAGGAGATTGAAAAGCCTGTTACGGCCGATAAGCTTAACTCGGCGCCGGAATCCGACTCTATGGATAAGGTGGTGTTTATCCCAGTTGCGGAAGTTGTTGGGAAATATGGCAAATCGAAGCCGAATAAGGTTAACGATGAAAATTTTGAACACGGAGACTCGATTGAATCCTTGATAAAATCTAGAACTACAGGCATATTGCCGAGTGCAGAATCTGACGATAAAGACTTGCATTTTGCACACGATTTTCCGAAACTAAGCTGGCAGGAAGATGGTTTGAACTACGATCAGTATCTTCGAGAGTTTGAATCTGGTTCGGCTGGTGTTTTCAAATCGTTGATGAAGCTTTCCAAGGAATATAAGGCAAATTGCGGAACGCTGTTCTTGAACTCAAAAAAAGGGCTCGAAGCTGATTGTTCGGTGGGATTGAGCGACGAATGCGCAATTCAATTGTCGGTGACACGAGACGAAAAAATATGGAGTGAATGGTTTGAGAGGAGATTGATGGTGCTTATCCCAAATCTTTCGAATTCGCTGTATGCAAACAAAATTGAACATTACGAATTTCGATACATCCATGCCGCGCTTCTTATTCCAATTATCTACAGTGGCACTCCATCGTATCTCTTTTTTGGGTTCAAGAAGGCTCCTGAAGATCCCATGGGCTTACTTATTGGATCGACTGCCGTGGGTAGTGCTTTTTAGACAAAATCTGCTGTGGTGAGATGATCAGGGATTCTGCTGGATAACTGCCTGATGCCTTGAAATCACTGGCGCATACAACCTCGTTATTGCTCGCCCGGGAGCTGTTTTACCTGCAGAGGCCGAGTACCTGATGTTTGCTTGGCTCGCACCAGAGTTAACCGGCTCTTCACTAAAAATGAACCAATATTTTGTAATGTTTTAGAAAACACACGCTACTTGACCTTGTTATCACAACCGTATAATCATTGTCTGAGCAAACAAGGGGGGAAATATGTTGAGCACTATGTTGATAGTTACCCTTCCCCTCGTCGGTATCATCGTGGGATTTCTTGCACGATGGATATATGCCAAAAATCGACTTTTTTCGTTGGAGCAAAAGGCACTCATGCTTAAGGAGGCTTCCGTTGCGGAGGCAAAAAATACTAAAAAAGAGATTATTCTGGCAGCTCAGAATAAAATTCTCGAGGATAAACGAGAATTTGAACGCGAGATTCGAAAACAGCGTTCGGAAATTCAAAGATACGAGAGAAGGATCCAGCAAAAGGAGGATAATCTGGATTTAAAAATCTCGGAGATTGATAAGCGCCGGTCGGAACAAAAAAAGTTATTGGAAGAGAATAAAAAACGAGAGGTTAGACTCGCGAATGAAGAAAAGCGCTGGCAGTCGGAATTGGAACGGGTTTCCAGCCTGAGCGTCGAGGATGCGAAGAAGCTGTTGATGCAGAGTATAGAGAACGAGGCGAAGCACGATGCACTCGCTCTCGTTAATAAATTTGAACAGGAAGCGGTGGCTTCTGCCGAAAAGAATGCAAGGAACATTCTTACCGCAACGATGCAACGTATCGCAACCGAGGTGACAACTGAGATATCGGTTACTTCGGTAAGCTTGCCCAATGATGAAATGAAGGGGCGAATAATCGGCAGGGAGGGTAGAAATATTCGAGCCCTGGAAACCCTGACTGGGGTGGACATTATCATTGATGATACTCCCGAGGCAGTTGTGATTTCTTGCTTCGATCCTATTCGTAAGACGATTGCAAAAATCGCACTGGAACGGTTAATCCAGGATGGCAGGATTCACCCAGTTCGTATTGAGGAAATTGTACAGAAGGTGACTGCCGAGATAAATCAGATGATTCACGATGAGGGTGAGCGAGTGTTGTTCGATCTCGGCATTCATGGTGTGAGACCCGAATGCATTCGCGCGCTTGGAAGGCTGCATTTTAGAACGAGCTATGGTCAAAATGTGCTGGCGCATTCAAAGGAGGTCTCTGTACTTGCGGGAATGCTGGCTAGTGAAATTGGCGTGGATGTAGCGATAGCCAAACGAGCGGCTCTTCTGCATGATATAGGCAAAGGCTTGGAAACCGATAGCGAAGGGGGTCATGCGGAAATTGGAGCAGATTTTGCGCGGCGGATGGGTGAAGATCCGAGGGTTGTCAATGCGATTATTGCACATCACAATGATGAGGAGATTACCTCACCCGAGGGTGTAATTGTGCAGTTGGCCGATGCCATTTCGGCGGCGCGGCCTGGAGCACGCCGCGAAATTTTGGACAATTATATCAAACGACTTGAGAATCTGGAAAAAATTGCAATGAGTTTTGAGGGTGTCGAAAAGGTTTTTGCCATTCAGGCCGGCCGAGAATTACGGATTATGGTTAATCATACTCGGATTGATGATCAACAAACTAGGCAATTGGCTAAGGATATCGCAAGAGACATCGAACTTCAGTTGAAGTTCCCAGGAAAAATTCGAGTAACGATTATCCGCGAGACTCGGGTTGTGGAATATGCGCGATAGGCGTTTTATCCTGGTTCTGCGAGTTTGACTGGGAATCAATCGAAGTAATTGAGGATGGATAGTTAGATATCGGAACAAGGTTAGAGGCCAGTATGAAAACTGAAAACTTGGATTTCAAGTTCGTTGCCTGTAGGAGCAGCAAATCATAGAAATGCTTGTCTTCCTTGTCACCGATATGTTCGTGCATCTGTAGAATGGTGCAGATAAGTGAAGACAACCTGACTCCTCCGGTTTCGTACCTTTTAGGGAATACATGAACTGTTTCGTTTTGGTAGGCTAATGAAGTGGGATTTCGCCGTCGCTATGCTTCGTTAAAGAAAATACTTGCTGAGAAGTACCCTGAAATGGAGGAAAAGTCGCTGTACTCGGCGATTCTCTGTGGTGAGATTTTTGTGGATGGCGAGCGCCTGCTTAGCCCTAAGTGCGAGGTGGGGCGAGGAGTGGAAATTCTTTGGAAGAAGAAGAAATACGTTGGCAGAGGGGGATATAAACTTGAGGGAGCGTTGGCAGACTTCAGACTCAGTCCGCGGAAACTAGTTTGTGTTGATGCAGGAGCGTCAACCGGAGGCTTTACGGATTGCCTTTTGCGTTATGGTGCGTCCACTGTCCATGCGGTGGATGTTGGTTATAACTTATTGGTTTGGAAGCTAAGGTGCGATGAGCGAGTGATTGTACACGAACGTTGCAATGTGATGAAGTGTTCGCGGCGCGATTTAATCCCTCCTCCGCTATTCGCTGTAGCGGATCTCTCGTTTCGATCTCTTAGAGGTGCCGCCTCGAAACTATTGTCGTTAGTTGACGGGGGGACACTCCTGGCTTTAGTAAAACCGCAGTATGAGAGTCCTGAGGAAGATGGATTTAAGGGAGTTGTTAGAACTCAAGAAACCCTTGTATCGATTATTTACTCCCTTAAATCAGACTTGGAAGATGAAGGAGTCTTTATTTTGGATATGACAATTTCCAGACTCCTGGGAAGAAGGGGGAATGTGGAGTTTTTCTTTTCCCTTGGTACTAAGGGCGCGATGAGTGGGGTGGATGCAAAAATACAAGATATGCTTAATCGAGTCAGCCTGAGCCTGAGAAAAACGAATAGGCCAGGGTAGCCAATAGATTTAGAAGAAAATGCAGCGATAGTTGGGGATTGAGACCTGTCGAGGAGGTTAACGAGGTTAAAAATCTTCACGTCCTAATGGACCACCTACCCAGAAGCCCTCTCCACCCAGGTAGTCAACTTGCTGCCCTTCAATCAGAAATTGGACTTTTTGAACGTTGGAGAACTCAGTTGCGGTGTAAACGATTTGCTCGATTTGGGAGCGGTAACCTTCAATTCCTAAAGTATTGAACCGAAATTGTTCATTAAAATCAAGATATGCTATGCCAGCTTCAATACGGGCGCCCATTATTTCTGTGCCTTCTGGAATCAGTGAGAGCAGGTGAGCGGATATTTCACCGGGACGGGGGCCGTCGATTAGAGCTTGAATGGATGTTAAGAGCGGGGGACTATCTGCGGGGATTGGGCGAAGTACACTCTTGAAGCTAATTGTACCCTCGTCGTTGACACGTACGAAAAAAAGACGAGCCAAACTGCTGGCCTGTGAATTTGAGCTGCTTGGTGGTTTAATCTGGGGCTGTGGAATTGGTTTGGGACGACTGATTGTTGGCGCCGGCACTTTGTCCTGCGTATTTGGACTCGATGGGCGTTCGATTTTTATAGTTGTTTGACTCTCTTTATTTGCTAGTTTGGGGAAGTAGCGGCTAGCTATTTCCTGGTTTAGCAAGAGAATGATTAGGACCAGGAGAATTACGATGATAAGTGTCAGCAGGATGTTGGTTCTATCCAGTCCGAATTTTTTTGGAGTTCTGCCTGGGATAGTTGGTTTTGGTTTTCTGGATTTTCGTGATTTCCCTGGTGCATTGTTCATAGGTTATTATATGCATTTCCTTAGTCATCTGGCCAATGGAGTCGAACCGGTGAAGTGTGGCTTCAGACGAAGGATGACTGCTGACGCTGAAGCCTGGCTGGGAGATCTGATATGATGGATACTGGTGAAACTTACCCCAGGGTTGTAATTGTTGGAAAACCCAATGTGGGGAAATCAACTTTATTTAATAGATTTTGTGGACGACGAAGGACGATTACCGATTCTACCGCAGGCGTTACTCGGGATGTGATTGTAGAAAAGTGTGTTGTGGCGGGAATTCCGGTTTACTTGGTGGATACCGGAGGAATTAAGGCAGATTTTTCTGAAGACCTCGATGAAGAAGTTACTAATAGAGCTATTTCTTCTGTAAGCAGCGCCGATATGATTCTTCTCGTGCTCGAGTTTGGAGAATTGACTGCTGAAGACTACTTGATTGCACAAGAAGTTCGTTCGGTGGCGGATAGAGTAATTCTTGTAGTGAATAAGGTGGATACGAGGCAGAAAGAATACCTGGCGGGCGAGTTCTATTCGATGGGTTTTGGTGAGCCATTTGCGGTGTCAGCAGAGCATGGCAGAAATGTTGACTTACTGCTTGAGCGGATTGCTCAGAGACTTAGTGAAATACGCGCGGAGAATCTGGATGCTGACATTGCTAAGGAAGTGGAAACCAGTGTATTGGGATTGCAGAGAGATCAATTAGTGGTAACCCTGGTGGGTAAGCCGAACACGGGCAAGTCAACTCTCTTTAATCGTTTATCGGGTGACGCTCATTCGTTGGTTTCCGAGCTTGCAGGTACAACGAGGGATACGGTTGTCTCGAAATTGAAATACAAGGATAGACTTTTTAGGCTTATTGATACCGCCGGGATTCGTCGAAAATCTCGAATTTCGAAAAATGTTGAATACTACTCAGTAAACAGAGCAATTACGGCAATGATTTCAACAGATGTTACGGTGTTATTGATTGATGCTGAGGAAGGTTTATCGGAACAGGATAAGAAGATTTCGAATCAGGCTGTGAAGAGAGGCTGTGGAGTGATTATGGCGATAAATAAGTGGGATGAGAGTGTGGTTGATAGAGCAAGATTGAAGGGTGCTCTAGATAAAATCCGTTTCAAATTTCCATTGTTGAGCTGGGTGCCGATTGTATTTATTTCCGCTTTGAAGGGTTATGGTATTGATAAGCTTCTGGATACCGTAATCAGAATTGATGAGCAACGCTGCCGCCGTGTGGAGACTTCGAAACTCAATAAGGCCCTTGGCGAGTGGCTTAGCTTAACTCCTCTGCCAATCGGAACTGGGCGGACTTATCGTGTGAAATATATCACACAGGTTTCTGTAAAACCTGTCCGATTCATAGCTTTTGTCAATCGGAAGGATGGATTTCCGGAAGCTTACAGACGGTTCATGATGAACCAGATTAGACGTGAGTTTGGTTTTGATTTGGTGCCGGTGGAACTGAAACTGAGAGAGGGGAAAAGATGATATACGTTTCTGATGAGTGGGTTGCTCGACAAAGTACTCGAAAGCTACAAGTAGACTTGAATTCTCTTCGGGATTTTTTCAAAGGAATGTCTATTTTTGTCTTTATGCTGTTTGGCATTATCAGCCTTAGAGCACAAGAAACAGAGCTTGCGCAGTTTAGAACTCGTCTGCGGCACGCTGCATTTCCTGAGAATGATGAAACCAGGCGACTGTTTATGGAAACGATTATGGCTCCGAGTTTCTCGATGGTGGAGACAGAATTTGAGATAAACAAACAGCGTTCTGATGGGCGGCTGGTATGGTTTGAAGTACGGCGTGCTTTGGGGGAGTGGTATGTGATTTTTCGGAATCAGAGGGGTAACTTGCCCGAAGGCGATTATCCCCTCTGGGGTAGAGGGAACTGGATTATCAAGAAAGATCTTGCTACCGGTAGGTTTGTTCAGGCAAAAATATTTCTTCAAGACGATAGAGAAAGTTTTGTTAGGATATTCCCAGGCGAGGGGGGTCGGAGCCTTTTGGATGTACAACTTTATGGACAACAATTGGGAGACGATGTGCTTATTTCGCTTTCGTTTGAGGCTCTGATGTTAGCTCCCTTTGCCAAGATAGTTGAATTGACTGAAAACTCAATGGCTTGGGAGGTTGTTTTCCCCGATCCCAGCGCTATTGGTTACAGATATGTCGAGAACCTGGTAGAAGAGCTAAGCAATTACACGGAATTGATTCAAGAGATGGACGATGGCGCAGTGGATGAAATTGGCAACAATGTGTTTATTGAATCCGTGGAGCCAATTTCTGCCGGTTTACCTACGAGTGATGGAAGGAATCTGTTGCCTGGCAATACCGGGTTGAATTGTTCAGGTTTTGTTAAGTGGGTTGTGGACGGCATTTACTCGGTGTGGAGGGGGAAACCCGCTTCGCTTTTTCTGGCGATTGATGATTTGCGTCAACCCACTTCGAGATTAAATTGGAATCCTTGGGGAGAATCTCTATCAGCCTCAAACAGGAATGCGCGGGAGAATTTGCAGGTTCTGTTGCGCGATCCGATGTTTGGATTGGATTGGAACCGGAACTTGGGTCGAATTGCTGAAGAGGCTCGATTGGGGAGGTCTCTCACATTGGAAGAAATCTATGCGTTGGAAACTTTTGAGTTAAGTGGCATCCCCTATCAAAGGGATTTGGGTATTAGTCTGGAAAGTCTCGATGCAGCATTGTATCAGCTTGCCGTGATACGGCCGGGCACCATATATCTTGCTGCCGTGAATTCGAGATTTCTTCCGGCTCCAACAGAACTCCACCCAAACCCGATACCGCTACATCAATATTGGCACGTGTCCATCCTCGCTCCCTGGTTTGATGATGGTAGTGGTGGCGAGAGGGGAAATTTTCGAGTGGCCGTTCTAGATGTGGGAGATGTTTCAGAATCGCTCTTGCCCAATCCTCATACAGGTATACCCTCCGCATTCCCGTCCGCTATCTTGCGCAATGCTATTCGCTATGCTCGTCTGGGGCGGGATGATGAAGGCAAGGTGTTAATTCCAGAGGTAATGATACATCTGGTAAGGTTAGACGTGCCGGCAAATTTCGAGGCTTGCCCGCTGCCGGAGGCAAGAAGACTTTCGCCGAGTGTTTTCTGATGATATATAACAGCGATATGCGATGTCTGAGATGGCAATTCCATGAATCTGGAGGCGTTCGCTCTTGGCTTTGACGCTGCTCAATCTTGTTTCATAGCTGACTCATTTACCTTGCTTCACAAAAGCCCCTCGGGTAATGTAAGGCATGGAGTTGAAGGCGATCGGGTTTGATATTGATGGAACACTTTATCCAGAGTATCGAATTCGATGGCGAGCTTTGTCCTATTTTCTCAGGCACATAAGACTGTTAGTGGCTTTTGCGCGAACGCGTAAACGGATGAGGTCCGGCCAAGTTAGCGAAACATATGACGTGGATGGAATTGAAATTGCCGTGCTGGCCAAAGAACTGGGCTGCGGTATTGAAAAGGCTCGGAAGCTTAGAGACAGATTGATATATCGTGGCTGGGAGAAGTACTTTCAAGGTATGAAGCTATACCCTGGAGTAAGCAGCTCGCTCAGGAAGTTAAAGAATGCCGGGCTAAAATTGGCTGTACTTTCAGATTTTCCTGTAGGCAGGAAACTGGAGTATTTAGGACTCGAAGGAATCTTCGACGTCGTATTGGGATTCCCCGAGTCTGGTCAGCTCAAACCGCACAGAGAACCGTTTGTCAGAATGGCCAACAGGTTGAATGTCGATCCGTGTAATATGATGTATGTTGGCAATAAACTGGCCTACGATGTCTGGGGTTCCGAGAATGCTGGGATGCGGGGGGTTTTGTTTGCTTCTTCCAGGCATCGAGTTTCCCTTGGAGTGACTACTTATACCAGTTTTCCACAATTGACGGAGAGCATCCTTCTCGAGGTGACAAAATGACATTCAACTTTGATGGCGGGGATATTCTAGTAATTTTTTTGGTTGCCATCATACTTATACTTTTTCGTCGGTTTGATCGAACGGGACGAACCTTGGAAAAGGTTCGAAGATATGCTGAGAAATCCAAGTCCGAACTAGACAGCATAGTTAAAGAACGAGAGCTTGGTCTCAAAGATCTGTCGGTAGATCTTGAGGTTCAGGAAAAGACTAACAGAGAGATTTTGGCAAGAGCTGAGATCGTGCGGGAAGAAATCATATCCCGAACCGAAGAAATTGAGAACAAAGTGGAACACATCAAGGAAAATGAAAAAGCGTTGGAAGGGCTTAACTCTTTGTCTCTGCGGGTTGATGAAAACCTTGTCAGACTAAGGGAGGAATCGTCTTATGTAGACGATGTAGGCATTCGCCTTAACGAAATCAAGGAAGAACTCTCAATGTTTAGACAAAGCTGCACGGAGCGTTTTGAGACATCTATCGCCGAGGCTATGAATGAATTTCGAGGTGAGTTAATCCAACTGAAATCGGAATTGCATGAATCGGAGAGACAACTTACCTTATTTGGGGAGACACTTGAGAACCTTGATGCCGGTAAGCAAAGCGAGATTGAAGCAAGATTTTCAGGATTCAAAGATGATTTAGAGCGAATTGAAGGAGATTTTCACACAAGAATCCAAAAGGCGGTTACGGCGGGAGTTCGTCTTGAAGACGCTGCATTTACTGCCTTGAATGAAAAAATCGAATCTCACTCCAAGCAACTTGAGCAGAATTGGATTGATGAGATAGAAGTTTTACGCGAACGTGTTTCAATTACAACAACAGAAATTCGAGAAAGCCTCGGGGATGCACAACAATCGCTCGAAAGCTGGGAATTGGACAGCGTCAGCAGATTGGAAACGGCAAGAAAGGAATACCTTGCGGTTGAGAAGAATTTGAAGGAAAATTCAATCAAGCTCGAATCCAGTCTGGTTGATCTTAATTCCAGGATAACTAGTATTGCAGAGAGCAAGGAAACAGACTTTCTTGAATCGGTGGAAAAGCGCCAGAATGAATACCGACAAATAGTCGAGGAACGTTTTAATCGTATCGAGGGATTCATTAAGGATATGGATTCCTTAGCCGAGAGTTTGAGCGCATCGCAGGAGCAAAATATTAAGGATGTCGAGAATATGTACTCTGCCTTTGATGCTGAGATGCGCAAGCGCAGGGACGATGAGAAGTCAAGAATCGAGGGACAAGAGGCTAATCTTCGTTTGGATATGTCGGAACTTGAACATGGACTTGAGGAGTTAAAAGCAAGAGCTTACGATAACGTTTCGGAAAAGCTACAGGTGTTTGAAGATGAATTTTCCGCGGATTTGAAGAGTAGAGACGATCAGATACGTACTACTTTGGATGAATGGCGCAAAAGCGCTGATTTTGAATTAGCGGAAATTGGAACGAAGGCGATACGAAATAGGGAAGAAACCGAGCAACGTTACTCGTCGGAACTCAAGCGGAAACTTGTTGAGCTGCAAGGCAGGATTTTTAGTCAGTTCGAGGCGTTTCAAGATCAGGTTAACGAATTTAAAGAATCGATTAATGGACGCATTTTGGGTTCTGAAAATGACGTTGCCTCCTATCGGGATGAACTTAGCGTCAAAATTGCTAACGAAAGGGAGCGCTCCGGACGTGAGTTTGAAATAGTTTATGAAAACTTCAACAATGAAACTCTGGAGAAGTTCGCAAAGGCCAACAAGACTATAAACCAGAAGTTGTCAGATTTTTCGGATACCATAGAAACCAATCACAAGAAAATTCTAACCGACTATCAATTGACTATAAAGGAAGCATCTGAATGGAAAGAAGGTATGAATATCCAATTTCAGGAAGCTCAAAAAGGTGCTGATGATCGTATTATCTCATTGAAGTCTGATATTGAAACTATGATTGCTGAACTCAAGGATGAATATGCTGATCGTACCGAGCGGCTAATACTGGAATCAGGCGAAGAGCGTACAACATTGAAGCGGGATATTGCCACAATTGAAGGATCAATTAAGCGCCTGTCTACGGAGCTTGCGGAGAGAACCAAGGACAGTCTCGATACATTGAAAGAACAGAGTGAAAATTTTCTACTTGATTTCCGCAAGAGCGTGCGGGAAGCTAGAGATGGAATTGAGAAGAAGATTAAGGAACTTCGCCAGTCGGTTCAAGAATCAAAAGAAAAAGCAGAGACCAATCGCAAGGAAATGAATGCCCATACGAGCAGTGAATACGCAAGACTGATGCGTAGTCTGGACGATATCGATAAGCGTCAGCGAGAATTCATTGCTGAGACAAGAGTATTCGAACGTGCCGATGAAATGAAGAGGATGCTTGAGGTTGATATTGAGGAACTGAATAGACAGATAAGAGCAGTTGGATCCGGCAGAGATGAAGTCCGGCGCATAAACGAACAATATGAGAGAGCCATAAGTCTTTATGGTGAGGTGAGTAATAAACTTTCACGATACTTTTCTGAGCAGCAGAAAGTGGAAAATCTTGAGGGCAGAATAGCCAGAGTTGGAAGCCTTTCAGAATCGGTTGAGATAAAACTTGAACGGATAAGCGATGTAAATGATTCCCTTCAAGGCCTGCAAGTGAGACAGAATCAATTGGAAGATTTAAATAGCGAATTGGTGAATCGATATGACAAACTTTCCGAAAAATCGGAAATTCTGGATGCCACTACCGATGAAGTGGATAAGAATTACGAGAGAATGATAGAAATCAAAAACCTGCTGAAAGAGCTTTCGGGGAAAGTGACTCCCCTGCGCGATGAATTGGAGGCTATCGAGGAAAGGCATGCACAATTAGGGGAGGATTCGGCGAAGTTTGATTTCCTTGCGGGAAAGGTTGGTGCAATTGATTCCACCATTGTTGAACTCGACAAAAAGATGGAAGAACTTGGTAAGGCGAGAGAGTGGCTTGCTAAAATGGAGACACGGTTGGAAGAGCTTAGTAGAGATACCCAACAGCGGATAAAACTCTTCGGAACCTTGTCAAAGCGTGCAGTCGGTGGTAAAAAATCCAGTAGTTCACCGGATATGAGCACCAGGGAAATGGTGGTGAGATTGGCTCGTGAAGGCTGGAATAGTGAGGAAATCGCCACTAATTTAAGACTTAGCCGAGGTGAGGTTGAGCTGATTCTGGAACTACAGCCAAGGAATTGATCGAATAACTAGCATGCGGTTCAACCGCCACTTGCCGCGATGGCTTGCAAACGGGCAGCCATTTTCGTGGAAAATATACCCTGGCTGGCAAGAGTATAGCTTCAGCAAGCCTGGAAGACAGGGCCTGCGAGGTTAATTAAATCTGCCTTGAAGGATGCCCATCTCAAGCTCACAAGGCACTGATATGGAGAATCCATCAGCTGGTTGCATGGCGCTGGTATATGCTAGCGCAGTATGAAGGTGCGGTTCTTGTACACAAATATTGAATGGCTTAGATAGAGCTTAAGAGCGTGTACAAGTGTTCGTCGTTCGACATCTTTTCCTATTTGCACAAGATGGTTGATGGATGAGAGATCGCTTACGGGAATGACTTCCTGGGCGATTATTGGGCCCAAATCTAGAAGTTCGTTGGCAAAATGAGCGGTTGCACCGATTATCTTCACTCCTTTGTGCCAGGCCTGATGGTATGGTTTTGCACCTGTAAATGAGGGCAGAAATCCATGATGTATGTTGATAACCTTGTTTTTCCACCTTCCAGTGAATTCTGGACTCAGAATCTGCATGAATCTGGCCATCGTTACCAGGTTGATTTCATGGTCTATCAGAAGTTGTTGAATTCTTTCTTCAGCCGCAGTCTTCCCGAGTTTGTAATCAATATGGTGGAAGGGAATCTTGAACTGTTCCGTAACCCCTCTGTTGTGGGGATGATTGGATATTACAAGCGGTATTTCACAGTCGATTTCCCCGTCTTGGTGCTTCAATAGAAGCTCCCAAAGGCAATGGTTCGTTTTGCTGACCAATATGGCCACACGTTCATTTCGATTGGTGTCATGGAGTTCCCAACTCATCTTGAATCTGTCCGCAGTGATTCTGAAGGCTTTCTCAAATGATTCTCGATCGAAGGGGTTTGGCGTTTCGAACAGTGTTTTAAGCATGAAAATGCCGATGTCGGAAGCGGTGTGTTGAATAAGATCGAGAACATTTGCGTCATTCTTCGCCATCATAGATGTGACGGCAGCAATTATTCCCTTAGCATCCGGACAGGAGGTTTTTAAGACATACTTACTCATGGCCATAGGGCGGCGCCAAGCAAGAAATTTATCCAGGGGTTTCTATGGTATGAAGAAATCGTGATGTTGATTTGCATTGAAACGCGTCCTAAGTTTTTATGCTGATAATAACCTTGCCGCGGGAATGGCTGCCCTTGTAGTGTCGAAAAGCAGACTCAATTTCAGTTAACCGGTAGCATTTGTCTATCAGCGACCTAATATGCCCGCTTTCAATAAGCTGGCGAATGAAATTCAAATCCACGTTGGGTTTCACTAGCATATTGTGAAACCCCTTGTTGTATTTCCTGGATAGGATGGGCCCCAGAAGCGCGCATTGTAAGAGCTGTTTCATTGAACCTCCGGTAATCACAAGACGTCCTCTGGGCTTCAAGGCCCTCCGATAATCATAAATTGAGTAATTTCCCACACATGCAATAATTGAGTCGAATTGTCTATTGAGCCTGCTGAAGTTCTCCCTTTTGTAATCGATTACCCGAGTTGCCCCCAGCGAATGGGCAAGTTCGAAGTTGCCTTTAGAACAAAGTCCGGTAACATTGGCCTGATAGTATTTGGCAAATTGAACGGCGAAGCTGCCGATGCCACCGCAGGCGCCGATAACTAAAACTTCTTCCTCAGGCTTCACCTTGGCGTGGTCTCGGATGGCCTGTAGAGCCACATGGGCGGATTCGGGAACAGCGGCGGCCTCTTCAAAGGATTGATTGGCAGGCTTGATTGCAATCGCGGTTTCGGGAACAGATACAAACTCGGCGAACCCGCCGCGCTTCATGTCCGCAAGGTCTCCATAAACCTCGTCTCCGGGTTTGAATTTTTTTACTTTGCGCCCAACTTTTTCCACGCGCCCAGCGATATCGGAGCCTGGTATTTTGTATTTGGGCTTGAACACCCCAAACCCCGCTAGCCGTACGATAAGGGGCTTTCCGATGATAAGCGCCAGGTTGGAGAAGGTGATAGACGACGCGCGTACAGCAACCAATACTTCGTCGTCGGCTGTTTCTGGAATTGGCAGTTCCTCCAACGTTATGTTTTCAAGCGGTCCATATTTTCTGATTACTGCTGCTCTCATGAACATCATACTAACATTACTCAGTCCTCTTCGGAAATATCCTTTTCAAGGTTCAGAGTGCTTGTTGTCTCCTCACTGATCCTGCCATCACCGTAGTACTGGATTGGGCCTGGAAATTCATAGCAAGTTTCGAGCGCCCATTTTTCTCGATTGCTTGCGAACGTCTTGAAGGGAGCCCCGTCCAGTTCAACCAGGGCCTTGCGAATCACGGGTTTCAATTCGCCATGGCGCTGCTCCATATTCATCATCATTGTAAGAGGGATACCACCCGGCACCCAATCAGCGACAGCCAGATGTAGATTTGCAATATTGGCGATATAGCCAGTTAATCTGGCCGAAAGAAGCAGGTAGGCCGAGAAGCCAAGTCCATAACAGTAATTCGAATCGAAATTACTTGGGAAGGCAGAGCGTCCTTCGTAGCCGAAAAAATGCGCAAAAGCGCTAAATTTGCCGCGATACTCTCCCCTTAGCTTCATCTTGGCTAAGCGTGCGTCAAGCAATTCGATTAGTAGCTTCTCAGTTTCAATGCGGGAAACTTGGACATTCCCGTGGGGGTCGCGATCATCGAGAAGCTGTATTTGAATTTTGCGTGGCAGGGAGGAGAAGACATAGGAGGAATTCTTTGACAGCTCATGATTCACCCATTCTCTCGCATCTTCAAAGGTTTTGATAGTGGCAAAGTATTCAGCTTCCTTGGCCAGCAAGCCGTTCAGTTCGGCAATTAACTTGCCGATTTCCGGAATGAATTCTATTAATCCTTCAGGAATAAGGACAACGCCGAAATCCTCTTTCCGTGAGGCACGCGCCACGATAGTCTTGGCAATCAAGTCTATCACCTGATCAAGCGACATATTCTTTGCCCTAACTTCTTCAGAGATTATGCAGATGTTAGGATGTGTCTTCAGAGCACATTCGAGGGCGATATGACTGGCGCTGCGACCCATCAACCTGATGAAGTGCCAGTACTTTTTGGCGCTATTCGCATCTCTTTCAATATTTCCAATTAATTCAGCGTAGGTTTTTGTAGCGGTATCGAACCCAAACGAAGTTTCGATGTACTGGTTTTTTAAATCGCCGTCGATGGTTTTCGGACAACCAATCACGTTAATCCCGGAATTTCTTTTCTTGAACCATTCGGCAAGAACAGCAGCGTTGGTATTGGAATCATCGCCGCCAATTATCACAATGCCATCAATGCCATAGCTCTTGCAGGTGGCAAGGCTTGCCTCGAATTGTTCTGCGGTTCCGAGCTTGGTTCGTCCCGACCCAATGATATCGAAACCTCCGGTGTTACGATAGGCATCGATAAGCTTTGAATCAATTTCCAATAATCGGCCCTCGACAATTCCTATCGGCCCCCCTCTAAATCCGAAGAGCTGATTCTCTAGATTGGCCTTTTTCAATGCATCGAAGACGCCGGCTATCACATTGTGGCCGCCGGGAGCCTGACCGCCTGAGAGGACTACCCCGATTTTTCTGGGGTTTGACGGTTTGGTATTCGTCCCCTCGATAAACCTGACGATTGGGGCGCCGTAGGTGTGTGGAAATAGCTCGCGTAGTTTGCTCTGGTCGGCCATTGATTCGGTGGTTTCGCCCCATGCGATAGATATGCTTCCGATCGGCGCACGAAGCACCTTGGGCAACTTTGGTTTGTAATCAAGACGCGCTTTTTGGAGTAGACTGGGCATTCTGGAAGTTCCTTATAAGATATTCAATACACCCAATAATGGGATGATTAATGGGGTGTTGGTCAAGCAGGGTTGACCTCTGGTATCTACCTTTAAGACAAGTCTCTGCCTCCATCGAATGCAATGAACTTACAAAACTCACCGCAGCTCACCGGCTGGAAGCCGTCGAATCGAAAGTGGAATGAGAGCGCCCTCGCCAAAGTATCCCTCTATGAATTTTTTGTATTGCGAGTAATTGCTGCTTGGTATGAGCACCTGAATCGTCCCGGCGAAACCGCCTCCGTGAACCCTGGCTGCTCCTGATTCGCCTAGAAAACTCTCGCTCAGGGCCAGCGCCAGAGAGAGCGATTGGTTGGCAATGCGGCCAGGCGGAAACACATTCTGCAGGAAGCGAAAGGACGAATTGCCAGATTGGCGCATTCCTTCCAGGTAAGCCTCGATATCGTCCCTTTCCAAGCTTCTCACCATGGAATGAACACGGCGATTCTCGTTAAAGAAGTGCAGGGCGCGTAAAATGGCTCGATCGCCGCATTTTTTCCTGATTTCTCCAATGCTGGACATAAATCTCCTTTCATCGACTTCTCCAAGATATCTGGCTCCGAGAACCGATGCGACGGCGCGCATCTCCACTGGTATGGCTGCATAATCGGCAGTTAAATCAGCGTGGTTGCCGCCGGAATCGAGTATTGCGAGTGTGAAACCCGCGGCTAGAGGATTGAAGTTAACTTGATGAATATCGGGAGTAGTCGCCTGCGCGAAGTCGATAAGAAGAGCGCCGCCCACGGAGCAAGAAATTTGGTCCATAAGACCGCAGGGTTTGCCAAAGTAATTTTTCTCTGCCTCCTGTCCCATCTGCGCCAGCTCCACCGGGGTGAAACGTCCATCGTTGCAGAGTTCGTTAAAAATTGAGCCAATCAGTATTTCCAATGCGGCCGACGAGCTTAGCCCCGAGCCCTTTGGCACCCTGCTGCTTGTGCTGGCTCTGAAACCGCCAATGCGCCCGCCTCGGCGTACAATGGAAGCGGCAATTCCTCTAAGAAGAGCGTCGCTGGTGCCCGTTTCGGCCTCCACCCTTGCTAGTTGAGAGAGATTGACGTTTACCGGTGGATACCCTTCAGAGATTATTTCGACAAGATTCCCACCTCCTCCCTTTTCCCGGGTAACCGCGGCTATTGTATCCATCTGTATCGCTGCGCTTAGTACAACTCCCCCGTTATGATCAGTGTGATTGCCGGAGAGTTCGGTGCGTCCTGGGGCGGAGAAGAGTCTGGGCGAGGAATCGTTGTAACGGTTTTCGTGAAACTCAGTTAGTCTGATCCATCGTTCTAAGTGGAAGTTACCATCTTCGCCGCTGTAGATATCATTGAATATTGTTTCAATATTCTCAAACTTTTCGAGAAAATCTGACTTGGCCATAATCACTCCATGCTGAGTCTGGGCTTATGGGGATGATTTATACATCTTATATCAATATATTTTGCTTAGCGATAATGAGTTGCATTTCCCATTTCATCATCTGACTGTTAACCATTTAGAGAGCATGTTCGAGTGCGTTCGCTTCCAAGGGCACAGCCAGCCACCACGCCGCTTAAGGTACTGGTAATCCAGGCGAAAGGGATTATTTGGGTTGCCAATCTTTGAGAAGAGAAGTAATCAGGGTGGTAGTGTCGGCAAGGCCGGATTGTAAACACTCTCCGTTGGCTGTGACCTGAGACAAACCCCCAGGAGATCACCGCAGAGCCAGATTTGGCGGTTGTGGAAGAAGAAGGTGATAATTAAAAAACTGACAAATAGACATTACCAATCGACAAAGTGGTAATCTATTTGGTAATCCCTTGTGAAGAAAGGAATGACCAATTGGAGTTGACAAATATGCAGTCTGTTCTATACTGACTGGAGTCAGTCTCAAGAAGGAGGTGTGTTCATGAGAAAGACATTGTTAATTGTAGTGGTATTGTTGGCTGTATTCAGCTTATCGACGTGTTCGCGGGGAGACGATGATGCCTACGAGATCGTGTTTATTCCGAAGCTCGTAGGAATCCCGTGGTTCACTGCCATGGAAAACGGTTTTGAGGATTACGCGGCCGAGATCGGCGATCTCAAGATCAGCGTGCTTGGTGCCCCCGATACCGACCCCGCCGCCCAGGCACGCATCCTCGAAGACGCGATTTCGCAAGAACCGGATGCGATTGTTGTCGTTCCCAATGACACGGCGGTACTCGAGCCAATCATGGCTCGCGGCCGGGAAGCTGGCATCCTCATGGTTTCGCAGGAAGCGCCTGGTATCCAAAATGCTGACATGGACATCGAGTTCTTAATCGCGGAACGCTACGGTGCCGACATGATGGAACTGTTTGTTCGTGAAGCGGGAAGCGAAGGCGGGTATGCTATCATGGTTGGTGGTCTTACCGTAACATCGCACAATCAGAGGGCCGATATGGCAGTCAAGCATCAGGAAGAGAACTATCCGGGGCTCTATCAGGTGACAAGTCGCCTCGAAGGTTCGGAGAGTGTCGAGGACGCTCAGAACCGGACACTTGAACTGGCCGCAGCCTACGACGACCTCGTAGGAATGATTTACATCGGCAGCCTCGGCGCCATCGGTGGTTCGCAAGCAACGAAGTCGCTCAACCGTGATGACATTGCGATCGTGGGCGGTTCAGTACCGAGCCAGGCGAAGTCATACCTGGAAGAGGGATCTATCGATGCCAACTACATCAGCAATCCGTACCGAATCGGCCGTGATTCGGCGTATCTAGTGCGCCATCTGCTCTCCGGTGGAACGATTGCAGATGTTGGAGATCTGCCCGAATATGGAACTCCGGCGATCGACGGAACGGTGGTGACGTTCCACGCGCCTTCCGAAGTTACCGCCGAAAATGCGGATATGTTCGGATTTTAGTCGAGAGGATGAGGGAAGAACGAAGCATGGGCGAATCCCGGGTTCACAGAAGTGTGATGGACAGCTTCATAGATTTTCGCAACGTAAGTAAGTTTTACCCAGGTGTTCGTGCACTCAACAATGTGGATTTCGCCTTTGAGAAGGGCGAAATCCATTGTCTCGTCGGGGAGAATGGTTCCGGCAAATCGACAATGATTAAGATAATCTCCGGAGTTATTCAGCCGGAACCCGGGGCTACCATGGTGATCAACGGAACAAGGATCACCGCTATGCACGCCAAAGACGCAATTGACCGAGGGGTGCGTGTCATCTACCAAGATCTTTCGCTCTTTCCAAATCTGACTGTCAAAGAAAACATTGCGTTCGGTCTCTACGGCGACACGAGGGGACCGTTCGTCGACTGGAAGGCGGTTGAAGACCGTGCAGTGTCGGCCATGCGTTCGATCGCGTTGGAACTCGATCTCGATCGCCTCGTATCTTCGCTTTCCATCGCCCAACAGCAACTGGTCGAAATAGCCGGTTCGATCATCGGCGACATTAAGCTGCTGATTCTTGACGAGCCGACCGCATCGCTGACGCGCGTAGAAGTCGACCGGCTTTTTGCGACTATTCGCACGCTCAAGGAGCGGGGAATCGCAACGCTTTTCGTAAGCCACAAACTCAACGAAATCTTTGAAATCGCGGAGCGCGTCACCGTGTTTCGCGATGGTGCAAAGATAGGCGTGTTTGAGCCGAAAGAGCTAGACCAGAAGAAACTGGTGTTCCTGATGACCGGTCAAGAGGTTGTTAGCGAGCCGCCGAAGCCCGTGAGAAGCGGCGCGCCGGAGCTTCTCCGGGTTGAGAAGCTTTCCAGGGGCGGCAACTACAAGGACATTTCCTTTTCGGTGCGAGCCGGGGAGATTCTTGGCATCACCGGCCGCCTCGGATCAGGGCGGACCGAGTTGGCTCTGAGCCTCTTCGGGATGAATCCCCCCGAGTCGGGATCGATATTTATTTCCGGAAAACGAGTCAGGGTCCACAGCAACGCCGCTGCAACCCGCGCCGGAATTGCCTACGTACCCGAAAACCGGTTGACCCAGGGGCTCATCATGCCCCAGTCAATCCTTGCGAACATCACAATCACCATCTTGGAAAAGGTGATCGGGGCGTTCAGATTGCTGGATCATTCACGGAGCGAATCACTTTCCAGAGAGTGGATTGAGCGCCTCTCAATCAAGATGCCGTCCCTCGACGCTGCAGTGCAAACGCTTTCCGGCGGCAACCAGCAGAAAGTTGTGCTTTCCAAGTGGCTGGCTACCAATCCGCGAATCCTGATTCTCGATGAGCCGACCGTGGGTATCGACGTGTTCGCGAAGGACAGCGTCCATCGTTTTGTCAAACAACTTGCCGAGCGAGGCGATATCGCGATTGTTCTAATTTCCGACGAAGTGCACGAAGTCCTGGACAACTGCCACAGAATTCTCGTAATGGACCGCGGTCGAGTTCTGGATGAAGTTCTGCCCGGCTCCGACGCCGAGGCTACGCTACTGGAGAAATTCAACCTTGCATAACAGGAAAACCTCACGTCGAAACGTGATATCCAGAGCTTTCACACGGAGCGAGACGTACCTCTTCATTATCCTTTTTGTCCTTGTTGCCGTCGTTTCGATAATCAGCCCCCGGTTCTTCACCGCACGCAACGCACTTCAAATCTTACGTACATCGGCGTTCACCGGGATACTCTCCATCGGTTTTCTCTTTGTGCTCATTCAGGGCGGACTGGACATCTCCTTTACGGCAACGGCCACCGTCGCGCAGTATCTCATGGCGCTCGCCCTTGTTTCGAAGGGAAACGTTCCGATTCTCGTGGTGCTGCTCATTCCGATTGCTGTCGGTATGTTGCTTGGTTCTGTCAATGCGGTGCTCATCCACAGGTTGAAAGCGCCTTCGATCATAGTTGCCATTGCAAATCTGAATATCTACTACGGCGTGCTCCAGATTATATCCGGTGGAACGTGGATCTATAACTTCCCGGACTGGTTTGATCGTGTCGGAAAGGGGTTTGTCTTCGCGTTTGTAGATGAGAACGGAGCAACCTTCGGGTTGTCGTATCTGACGTTGATATGGATAGCGGTCGCGATCGTTGCGGTTGTCGTATTGCGGTACACAAAACTGGGAAGGCATCTCTTTGCGTTGGGAGGAAATATCGAGGCTGCGCGTCGCTCAGGACTCAGTCTCTTCCGGCTGCGCCTCTTCGCCTATTCGTTCCTGGGACTACTGGCGGGCCTTGCGGGCATTGTTCAGGCGCTCGATACGCAAACGGTGGCTCCCAACGCTTTGGTGGGACGGGAGTTCGATGTTGTTGCTGCAGTGGTTCTTGGGGGAGCGAACATATTCGGGGGCGCGGGATCGGTAGGCGGAACGCTCCTGGGAGTTCTATTGATTACAGTTATCACCAACGCGCTCACACTGCTGAGAATCCCGGCGTACTGGCACCAGGTATTCATCGGCGCAGTTGTACTTGCCAGCATCAGTGTTACCTCCCTTCGAGCATTGCTCGCCCGGAGAAAGGAGCGAATAATCGATGTTCGCTGAATTCGTGAAGCGCTACCAATCGTGGCACGACAGAAACCAGGATATAGCGGCTCTGCCATGGCTCCTGTTTGTAGTTCTGGCTATCATGACAGTGGCGACCGGTGGCAGGTTCCTAAGAGCGCACAACATTACCAATCTACTTGCGCAGATGCCCGAACTCGGGTTGCTTTCCCTCGCGATGATGGTTCCGATGGTGACGGCGGGTATAAACCTGTCAATCATCAGTTCGGCGAATCTGACCGCCGTTATTATGGCGCTCTTCCTGAAAGGGGTGTTTCCGCAGGGCGCCGGTGGCGGCACGACAATCATAATCATTGTGGGGGCGATTGCCCTTGGAATGATAGTTTCCATTGTTCTTGGCCTGCTCAACGGCTTTCTGGTCGGCTACGTCGAGGTTCCGGCAGTTCTGACTACCTTGGGTACGATGATTCTCTACGAGGGGATTACCCTGGCGATTACCAGGGGATTTGTAATCTCTTCAATGCCGGAGGCGTATCTTCTCATAGGGAACGCTCGAATCCTTGGCCTTCCGATTCATATGATTATCTTTCTCGTTGTGGCTCTTGTTATGGCGATCATCTTCCACCGACGTCCCTACGGCAGGCACCTCTTCTTCGTGGGGTCCAACCCGACCGCAACGGCGTATTCGGGCGTGAACGTGCGGCGTGTACTATTGAAGACGTATGTTATCTCCAGCGTTCTTGCGGGAATCGCCGCGGTTGTCATGCTCGCGCGTTTCAATTCGGCAAACGCGCGGCAGGGGTCATCTCTGCTGCTTTCTACCGTTCTCATCTGTATGCTTGGGGGGACCGATCCTTTCGGGGGATTTGGCAAGGTATTGGGGCTGGTGATGGCCATGGTGATCCTCCAGGCGGTGACGAATGGGTTGAACCTTCTGGGTGTACGCTCGTTTGCGACGGTTGCCATCTGGGGTGCGATGCTTGTGGGTGTTATCGCATACCGCTACTACCAGCACCAGAAATGGGAACGCAAGCGAAAACAACTTCAAAGAGCGAGGATGCAGCAATGAAATTTGGAGCACACGCATTTGTATGGGAGCCCGAATGGAACGACACGACGAGCAGGCGCGTTATCTCGGAAGCGGCGCGAATTGGGCTGGATTTCGTTGAAATCCCGTTACTGCGCCCCGAGAGATTTGACGGCGCAGCCACGAAAGTGCTTCTCGACGAACACGCTGTTGGCGCAACCTATTCGCTGGGCCTGCCAAGTGACAAGAGTCTTCCAGAACGGCCGTATCTCGCTGAACCGTTCCTTCGAAGCGCTATAGACGCAATCGAATCCGCAGGCGGCGACACGCTGACCGGTGTTTTGTATGGAACGCTCGGAGAACTCCCCGGGCGCCCGCCTAACGAAAAGGACTACAAAGTGATCGCGCAAGTACTAAGATCTGTTGCAGACTATGCGAAGGATCGCGGCATCAAACTGGGAATCGAACCGGTAAACCGGTACGAAACCTTCCTCGTGAACACTGCGGAGCAGGCAATCACACTCCTGGATCGGATTGAGTCCGACAATGTGTTTATTCACCTTGACACTTACCACGTCAACATCGAGGAAGACTCCTTCGGGGCGGCCATCCGCCTAGCCGGCGATCGTCTCGGCTACATTCATCTTTCTGAGAGTCATCGGGGCACGCCCGGTAAGGGGACAGTCGACTGGGACGATGTATTTGGCGCCTTATCCGATATTGGGTTTGCCGGCCCTCTCGTTATGGAATCGTTCGTTAAGCTCAACGCCGACATCGCCCGGGCCACTTGCATGTGGCGCGATATCGTGAAGGATCCTGAAGCGCTCATCAGGGACGGAATCGCGTTTCTGGAGGGCAAGGCGAAAGAGTACGGGCTATTCTAGACAGGTTTCCCTCGTTTCTTTTAAACGACGCCGGAGTGTCGGCGCGCGGGCATTATTGCGGTAGTTAATCATCCGCGATTGGAGCTCTGGAAGGCAGTCTGTTCCGCCGTTGAGCGCTGCTGCAGCCAGTATCGCGGCGCCTCGAGCTGCCGCCTCCGACTGGTCAGGCCACCGCAAAGGACGCCCCAGGCGATCTGCAAGAATCGTCCGAAGCGCTACGCTGCGCTCGAGGGCGTTCCCCGAAATGGCAATGTAGCTCTCCGTAGGCTCCAGCACGGAAACGAAGGAACCCAGCATCTCGATCAATTCGTCGATCACACCCGTCGCAAATCCCCAGTACAGGTGGGAGAGAGTGAAGTTGTCCAGCCCAATCCCCATAATCGAACCGCGTATCGCGGGATTTCCCCGTGTCCCCGCGAAGCGCGTATCAACGGAGAGGGGATGTCGGGGTCTCTCAAGGGAGTTGAGTGCTGCGAATGGGTTGATCGCGCCACCATCGGCCCGTTTAGCGATTTCGTTTACGATTTCGGCGAGAAGATCGAAAGACTTGCCGCCGCTCAGACTCGTTCCAACGAAAAGCATCTTCCCACCTGGAAACGGGCGCGCATCCAGCACAGGGTGGCGGGTGTTGATTGTGTTCGCGGGCTGTACGAGACTCACCTGACCGCTCGTTCCAATGTTGAAGGAAATCGCCCGTTCCGGGTCCGCAACGCTCGCGAGGAAGCTCGCCTGGTTGTCGCCCTCGGGGACACACACCGGAACTCCCGATGCGGTCTTGCCTACGAACGTCGCATCTTTTCCCACTTGTGGCAGTGTGATATCGGCAATCATGTTCCAGCGCTTCGAATCGAACTCCCCCTCCGTCGAAAGAAAGAATCCAATGCTGTGCGCCAGCCCTCTTCCGGTTGTCACTGTGGCATTCCTGGTGAGCCGAGCGGAGATCCACGCCGGGATGTCCGCAATCGCAGTGGCATTCGGGGTGAGTGTTCCAGATCTCGAGAGCGCATAGAGCGTTCCTGCACCGTAGCCAACTGGGACAATGGCGCCCAGCTCGTTTTGCATCTGATCGGAGAACACGGCGGCGCGGCCATCCAGCCAGGTGTAGGCGGGACCGACAGCGAGTCCGTCGGAATCAATTGGCAGTATGCCGTGCATCTGGCCGGTGATTCCAATCGCATCTATTTCGGGGTATTGCTTGCATAAATCTGTTACAAGCTTGTCAGCTTTCTGCAGAAGAACTGCAGGATTTTGAATACTTGCGCCGCGAACATCGGGTGGGAGGGCTGCGTTGTGGGGGGTCGATTCAACGAAGTGATTAGATCCATCTTGAAGATTGACAACAACAAGCGATATTGAGGTTGTGCCTAAGTCGAGTCCGAGTACGAGTCTACCAGAAAAACGCATGAAATACCCTTTCCAATGTATTGAATTGGATATATCATTAGATACATTGGATTAAGCATTTGTCAATACTTGGAGCAGCGTATGACGGATCAGACCAGCGAGTCGATGAAGAAACACCTAATCATCAGCAGGGATCTTCGTGAAAAGATTCGCTTGGGTCTGCTCCCGCCGGGATCGCGATTGGCGGCCGAACGGGAACTGGCGGACGCCTATGGCGTTTCCCGGCCCACGGTAGGCCGCGCCCTGAACGATCTGGTGGCCGGTGGGCTGGTAGAGCGTCGCGTTGGGTCGGGAAGTTTTGTTACGTTCGGTTCGTCGAGTGAAAAGCAGTTGACGTTCGGGTTGATTGTACCAGGACTCGGCAGGGGTGAGATTTTGGAGCCAATCTGCGCCCGAATCGCCGAATGGGCCGCAGCGGAGGATTACTCGTTGAATTGGGGAGGTTCACGGACGGAGGGAGAATCGTTGGCAACGCTGTTAAAGACGCTCGAAGGGCATGTGACGCGTCGTGTTGATGGCATCTTCTTCCAGCCCATCGAGCTCGAATCGACTCATACCGAGATGAATCGCAAGATGATTCGGCACCTCAAAGAGAGCCAGATTCCGGTGGTTCTTCTCGATGCCGACTACCTGCCCTTTCCGGAGCGGGGCGATTTCGATATCGTCGGCATCGACAACATCAGGGCCGCGTGGGTTGCCACCGATCACCTTCTTTCACAAGGAAAAAGTCGGATCGATTTTGTAACGCGTCCATTTACCGCAACGACCGCCGACCGGCGCATCCACGGCTACCGGCTGAGTCTCCTGACGGCCGGTATATCGCCAGAGAAACACTGGATTCATTCAATCGATCCGGAGAATCACGAAGAGGTGACAGCTATGTTGAAATCGGGCGCCCGCGACCTCGTGTGCGTCAATGATGAAACGGCGGCAATCCTTATGCTTTCGCTGGAGGAACTCGGCATTGCGGTGCCCGATGATGTTCGCATCACCGGTTTTGACGATTTGAAATACGCTCGCCTTGTGCGCGTGCCCCTAACTACGATGCGCCAGCCCTGTGATTCAATCGGTGATGCGGCGATCGATGCGATGCTGAGCAGACTGGAGCGCCCCCATCAGGCACCGCGGGAAATCTTGATAGAAGCGGAGTTCATGATTCGTGCGTCATCTATCTCCAAATGAGAACTCAGGGGAAATCGCTCTCTCTCGCACTGAACAGCGTGCTGCGTTCACGAGGCCCCTACCGCATGTTTTCGCGCCTACCAGAATCGAAGAATCAAGGATAGAAGCGCCAGGTTTGCAACTCTCCTCATAAAAGAGATTTTAACCATCGATCGACGTACCGTGTATTGCGTAAATAGTTCATTAGAGGCGTAATATAAGCCCCGGGGGTCGGACGGCCATCTCTCCGAAAAGAACATCCTGAGAGTCGTTTACATAAAATTCAATATGGTAGATTTTGGTGCTTTCAGCTGTATTGAAGGCCAATTGGTTACAAGAAGATATAATAAAAGACTCTGATACAGTATGATTATCAGGCCGCAATTCACTGCCACCAGAATCTGAACAGTAATTTAAGATATTTCCTGTATATTTAAATAGGGAGTGCCGTTTTTAGCTATCATCTCTACGCGGTATTGGCTGCCATCAATGAATTCTTCAACGCGAAAATCGTGTTAATCGCTTGTAGCAGATTGTCTAGATGGATAGCTGATTCATTTCTAAACAGGAAAACCACAGCATCTTTCATTGTTCAACACCCTTTAGGCCCTTTGGTGTATTGAAGATGATATTCTTCTGTTTATCAATTTGTACTTGAGTTTCAAGGCCGTGTAATCGAATGAAACCTATAGCTGTGTTGGAATCAAAGCCATCGAATTTTTCATAGGATGCAATGTTCTGATCATAAATAGATAAATGTGATTTTCTACCCAGCATAACAATATTGCCCTTTTCAAGACGCATTCTTACCTTTCCGGTTACGGCTGATTGTGTACTTCTAACATATGCCATCAAATCCTTGTGCATACTTGTATACCAGAATCCATGATAGACAATGTCGGCATATTCTCTGGCGACTGATTGCTTAAATTCAATTTGCTTTTTTGACAAAGTCAGTGATTCTAGTTCGGCGTGAGCAGTATGTAAGATTGAAGCCGCTGGAGCCTCATAGATTTCTCTGGATTTTATCCCAATAACACGATTCTCAATCATATCAATTCGTCCGATACCATGGTTTCCACCCTCAGAATTCAATGATTCTATAATGTCAAGAAAACTATATGATTCTCCGTTTAGCGCCACAGGAAGTCCTTCTACAAAGTCTATTTCAATTTCAGCTCCTCTGTTTGGTGTTTTTTCAACTGGTCTGGTAATTCTATATATTTCTTCAGGCGGGGATTCCCAAGCATCTTCTAAAACATCGCACTCAATGCTCCTTCCCCAGATATTTTCATCGATACTAAAAACGCTAAGATTTTCGGATATCTGAACGTCCAGCGATTCCTGATAGTCCTTGGCTAAACTTCTTTTTACTTGATTGTCTCGGATAGGAGCCAGTATTTCTATTCGGGGGTGTAGGAAACGTATTGTATGTTCGAATCTTAATTGATCGTTGCCTTTGCCACTACACCCGTGAGCAATGATGTCAGCGGACTTCTCAATTGCAACTTCAACGAGCTTCCTAGCGATAAGCGGTCTACCGAGAGCCGTAGCCAACGGATATTTGTTTTCATATAGCGCCCCTGCACGAAGAGCATTGGCAATAAAATCATCAGCAAATTCCTCTCTTAGGTCATAAACTAAAGCTTCCCGGGCTCCCTGCGAAATGGCCTTTTCCTGAACTTGTTTCCAATTTTTTTCATTGCCGATATTGATTGTAACGGTAACTACTTCATATCCATCATCCATTAGTTTTTTTAAGCTAAGAGTTGTGTCCAATCCGCCAGAATAAGCTAAAATAACTTTCGATTTCATATTTACTCCCTATTCCAAGAATTTATGAATATGCATCCAATATGTACAAACATATTCATGTATACCGAATCTCAGGCATCAGTCAACGACAGGTTTTCACGAAGTTTGAACACCGAGGTTTTATATCTGCCTGTATAATTAGACAACTCTATTCCCATCTAAGCCGACACAATTTAGTAGCGTTCTAAGTTTTCCTGCTAAACCTTTCCGGTTACGGCTGATTGTGTACTTCTAACATATGCCATCAAATCCTTGTGCATACTTGTATACCAGAATCCATGACAGACAATGTCGGCATATTCTCTGGCGACTGATTGCTTAAATTCAATTTGCTTTTTTGACAAAGTCAGTGATTCCAGCATGAGCAGTGTATAAGAAGTGTATAAGACTGGAAACCGCTGGAACCTCATAGATTTCGATAGTCAGATGATTGTCTGCAGAAATGAGGCTTTTTAGTTGCGGGCTAAAGACTAGCGTGCCAGAGGCAGTTAGGCTAAGCACTTTTGCTATCTTAAGTCTCAATGCTATATTGTCTACATGAACAGTATAACAACTCCGGTAATGAGGCCGGGAACGAAGATGGACGGCATTTTAGATATTCTTGCGGGCAGGTGGAGTTCGAGAGCCATCGATTCATCTGCACCGATTGCACCCGAGGTGCTTGAGCGGCTTCTCGAAGCGGCCAGATGGGCGCCTTCCTCCTTCAATAATCAACCTTGGCGCTTTTTGGCCTTTGGCCCGGAAAATGCCGATTCGCTGGAAAAGGCTCGCAAGGCCCTGAAGCGTAAAAATGCATGGGCCCTGGCGGCACCAAGATTGATATTTGTGCTCTGTCGAACCGACATGCCCGGCTCCAGAATACCGAGTGGCATGCCTATGATACCCACGTACGAGTCCGGCATGGCTGCTCTCCAAATGGCGCTCCAGGCGGCGTACGAGGGGTTGGTGTTCCATCAGATGTTAGGTTTCAATCAGCGGCGAATTCGGGAGGATTTCAAGGTTCCTGAGAATTTCGCGATACTCACTGCCGTGGCAATTGGCTGGCCGGGCAATCCTGAATTGGTTCCAGAAGAAATGCGGTTTATGGAAACGGAAATCAGGACTAGGAAAGCCATTAGTGAGCTTGTATTTTCGGATGGAGCGGTGCCTTCTGAATGAGTACTGTGGTTGTGCTAGGAGCTAGCCCAAAGAAGAACAGGTATAGCAATAAAGCAGTACGTCGACTTAAAGAGATTGGGCATCGGGTAATTCCGGTGAATCCCGCCTATGAAGAAGTGGAGGGACTCCGAGTCTTTGCGAGAGTGCGGGATGTCGCCAGAGTTGTGGGCGTGATTGATACCCTGACTGTCTATTTGGCACCGCGAAATCTGGATTTGGAGGATATAATTGCCGCACAGCCAAGACGCGTGATATTCAATCCGGGTACCGAATCGGCAATGGCTGAAGAAGCTCTTGATAAGTCCAATATCTCCTGGATTGAGGCCTGTACCCTGGTGCTGTTATCGACAGGGCAGTTTTGAGGCACTCGTTCAGTTTCGAAGGCAACCGCTTATCGGATTTTATCCATTTCGACTCGCAGCTTCTGAACACTGATAAATGTGGGGAGAATAAGGGGTTCTTTCTCGCCGGGTCTGTAGAGGACATACAGCGGTAAACTGGCGCGCCCAAAATTCACTAACGCCTGGATTAGGTTCTCATCATATGCTGTAAGATCGGCCTTTACGTGGACAATTCCCTTTAGGACCATTAGGGCACGGATTTCCCTATGTTTGATTACACGCTGATTGATTTTACAAGTGGTGCACCAGTCAGCGGAAAATTCCAAGAAGACGGGCTTGCCAAGCGCTATGAGGTTTTGAAGCTTCTGTTCATCGAATGCGATGATGCTTGCTTCATCTAAACGCTCTGTTGATTCCGTTGCGCCTTTCTCCACCAATCTCTTACTGGTTTGTGAGAGGTCGACAAACAGAAATCCCGAGCCAATGGCTATTACAAGAGCGAGAATTTGTCCGGTGAACCGGAAAGCTTTTCCTACAAGGAGGCCTCTGGCCTTGCCCAGCAGCCATGCTGAAAAACCGAGGAAGAGCAGCCACCAGAGAACGCCGTTAGCGACAGAAGGCGCCAGTTTGATGAAAGTTGTAAACAGGTAGACAACGATGCCGATGAGTAAGAATCCCATTGCCTCTTTGAATGTATTCATCCAGGGACCGGGCTTCGGAAGTTTCTCGCCCAGGCCGGGATATAGCCCTAGCAGGAGAAACGGAAACCCGAAGCCTAAGCCGATTAATCCGAAGATTGCAATTATCACCGGAGGTGTTTGAGAAAAGGCGAATCCCAAAACCGGACCCAGCAATGGCGCTGTGCAAGGCGCGGCAATTAGAACCGCGAATACTCCCGTAAGAAAACTTCCCCCAAAACCACCTCTTCTACCCGCGTTTTCAGTTCTCCGCGGGGCCTCTATTACGAACACATCGAATAGGCTAAGGGCGAATAACCAGATTATGGCGATTAGAATCAATACGAATAGAGGAGATTGGAGTTGGAATCCCCATCCAAAAAGACTGCCCGAAGCCTTCAGTGCGATTACAATTGCTGCCAATGCGAACAGCGATATCTCAATTCCGGCAACATATAACAGTGAGTGCGCAAATATGGTTTTCCTACTCTGCCCGGCCTGGTTCACAAGGTTGAGTGCTTTGACAGAAAGTAGTGGAAAAATGCATGGCATGATGTTCAGAAGAACTCCGCCGGCCAGGGCCATCAGAAGAATTAGCAGGATTCTTGGCGCCATCCCTGTTCTTTTGATGTCAGTGTCTGCTGGAATATCAGTGTCAGATGGAGTGCTTCCAAGCGCGGCTGTTTGCAACTCCCTATCCTCGCTTATAGACCAGTCGAGTATGGCAAGAGTAGTGTCGTCGGGTTCGAGTGCCGGCGCGGCAGGATCAAAATCCACATAAAGAAGCTCTGAATCCGGAAACAGGCAGATTCCCTGGAGGTTACAAATCTGGAACAGCGCGTTTATGGCGAGACGTTGGGGACGAGCCTCTTGGGAGACTTGAAACTCGATCATTATCGTGGTTTCATCAAAGTATTCGGCGATGCCGTTCTTGAAGACAGGTTTGGCTTTTAAAGGGGGGCCGAATAAAACAGCCGGCGCGGGTTCGGGTTTCAGGGTGAAATAAATCGGATCGTCAATTTGATGATACCCCTCGGGATACTCATAGCGCACGGCAACTATTCCCGTCAAAGCCTCCGGATCCCAAGAAGCTAGTTTGGCTGAAGTTTCAGCGCGTATTCCCGCGCCTGCGGAGAAAAATTCTGGGAAGCCTATACCCACTCCTCTCGCTTCGTTCGACTGGGCGTGCAGCGGCGGGGATATTGATGATGCCATGAGCAGAAGAGCAAGCGGGGAGAGTATTCGGATAGGCAAATCCAGTATCGAGATGCGCATGTCAAACAGTATAACGCAAGGTTATAAGCTTACACGGAAAAAAATAATCCAGGCACATCTCATCCCCTCATTATTTACCCCTTGTCCATTGACGAATTCTCCAAGTAATATATGTCTGCAAATCGGGCGGGTAGCTCAGCTGGCTAGAGCGTCGGTCTTACACACCGGATGTCCTGGGTTCGAGTCCCAGCTTGCCCATCGATGATGAGCAGGGTTTTACCAAAGCGGCTTATCGGATAGTCTTCGGTACAGTAATGAAAACTGTAACAATTGCTTTCACGGGGGGTGGGAGCGCAGGGCATGTTTTTCCTGCCTTTCCCGTAATAGACAGGCTTCGAGGTAGAGGATTCAACATCATTTGGATTGGATCTCACCGAGGAATGGAAAGGGACTTAGTCTGTGGGATTGGTACAAAATATTTCGCGGTCCCCTCGGGAAAATTTCGCCGTTACTTTTCATTCAGGAATTTTGTTGACCTATTCTGCATCGCCATAGGATTTTTTGCTTCCCTGAGGGTGTTGCGCCGGGAGAAGCCGATTGCGCTCTTCTCCAAAGGCGGATTCGTATCTGTTCCACCGGTGGCAGCAGCCGCTATGCTGAGAATCCGGGTTTTCACTCACGATTCGGATATTAACCCCGGTCTGGCCACGCGTCTCAACATCAAGTTAGGCGCCCGGGCGCTTGTCGCGCATAGGCGGTCCCTGGTCTACCTTCCCATATCGGCCCGAAGAAGCGCGGTGGTACTTGGAAATCCGGTGCGTGAAGTACTGCTGAATGGGAAGCCCGAGGAAGGAAGACGATTCGCTGGTCTGCTTGGAAGCGACAAGCGCCCATTAATCCTCGTTCTAGGTGGCTCCCTCGGTGCCCGCGAAATCAACAAGCTGGTAACAAATTCCCTCGATCGGCTTCTTCAAATCGCAGCCATTGTACACCAGACAGGTTCAGGCACCCCTACATGCCAAGATTCAAGAGGTTATAGAAGCCAACCCTTCTTCTTCGAAGAATTACCCGGCCTCTTGGCAGCCGCGCAATTGGCGATTGCCCGATGCGGCGCTGGCTCTTTATGGGAGCTTGCCGCAACAAAAACTCCAGCCGTATTTATCCCTCTCCGAGAGGCCACTCGCGGCGATCAGATATTGAATGCAGCGCTTGCCGAAGAGGTCGGAATGTCAATAACCCTTGAGGCTGGCGCCGATTCCGATAGACTGGAGGAAATAGTTATGGAACTGCTGTCTAATCCGGCGAAGCTGGCTAAAATGTCAGATGCCACGAGCGCCTTCTCATCCCGGCAGGCCGCTGAGAAAATTGTTGAAATGCTCGTAGAAAACAAGTGATGAACCGCATGCAGCTTTTTACTACTCGCTTCAGCTTCGGTGATATGAAATACACAGGATGAACTTGCTGAACATAGTTATCATTATGATTTACTTACTCGCAATAGGTATGGGGATACATCGGGGATTGAAGTTTGGGCTTTATCTCGTGGTTACCCTGCTGTCTATAATACTTGCGGTACTCTTGCTGACTGTGCCCATGGAAAAATTCATCCTCAACATCGTTGGAATCGGCTCCGAGAAGTATCCCGATGCGCCGGCCGTCGCGGTGCTAATCCTGGAGGAACGAACAGACACCGCGTATGTGGTGGCCCTTATCCCGACTTTTATTACCCTTTTCCTGCTGTTGATATCTGGCTTTCTTGTCATCCGAATCGGTCGAGGGAGCCATAAAACAAAACCCGAAACCATGTCCCGCGTCTTTGGAGCCACACTTGGACTCTTCGCCGGCATCTTGTTCACCTTCCTACTCGCGGCTCAGCTATTGCGCCTGCCCTGGCCGCTTGCCAATCAGACACTTCGAGGAAGTCTGATAATCTCAACCCTTAATCATATTGCAAGGCCAGTACTTTCGGTGATGGCGGTGGGAATCTAGTGTTCGAGAACCTCTTGTATCAGGAAGGGATAGTAGATCAACTAAAGCAAGAGATTATTGGAGACTCTCTGGCACCGGCCTTGCTATTCTCAGGGCCACCGTTGTCTGGGAAACTCACTGCGGCTCTTGAGCTGGCTCGTATTCTGTGTTGTGAAAGCAGCAAAGGATGGAGTTGTGCATGCAAGCAGTGTCGCGTCCATCGATTGCTGGCGCATCCCCGCACGATACTGATGGGTCAGCGCAACCTGATTCCCGAAATTTCCGCCTGTGCCGAACTGATTAGGCACAATAAATCCTATGCAGCTTCTTATCTGATGATTCGCTCCGTTAGGAAGCTACTGCGCCGATTCGATCTGATTCTTCGGGAAAGAAAGCTCGCCAAACTGCATTCCATTGCGGAACGATTAGCGGAATCCGTGGAATCCATACTGCCGAGGAATCAGCTACCGGAAGGGGAGGTGACACTCCTAAATTCTTTGGTAGATGACTGCATTGAGATGCAGAAGGCACTGCCGGAACTCCTGCCCATCGCTCAGATTCGTCATGTTCGTCACTGGGCGCATCATTCGTCGGCCAAAAACCATAAAACGATTATTATCGACAACGCAACCAGAATGCCAGATGCGTCGAAGAATGCTCTCTTGAAATTTCTCGAGGAACCTCCTGTCGATACAAGCATCATATTGATTACCGATTGCAAACAGATATTACTCCCAACTATAGCTTCCCGCCTGAGACACTATCCGTTCAAAACACGCGGCCGCGCACAGGAAGCCGAAATTCTTCGGCGGGTTTTCAAGAAGGAAGGGGGTGGTGGTCTGCAAGATTTTTTTGACACTTGGCGCCGCGGTTCTTCTAATATGGCTGTCGCGAGACAATTCATTGTACAAGCGAATTCCAATAATCGGGCAATGCCAAGGGAGGTACTTGAGATAAGAGATTTGGAAGATTTGCGAGTCTTCCTGGAAGCCCTTAGTGCCGAACTTCGCGATCGTTGGAAAAAAACTGCATCACCAAAGCATCGTCGCTTCCTTGCTGAACAGAATTGGATTAGGGATGCTCGATTTCGCGCCGAAAACCTGAATCTGCCCATCCCCTTAGTTCTTCGCGGGCTCTATTATTCGATGGGCGGATTCTGATGCGAAAACTGATTCGACGGGCACTAAAAAGTCTGGATCGTTTAGATCATGATAGGTTGCATTCCCTTGTTCAGGAATTGGTAAAGGACAACGATCAGCTGGAGATAGTTCTCTCGTCAATACCCGGCGGAGTATTGGTTACAGGCCGGGATAATCGTGTAATCATGATTAACAACCCTGCCCGTCGACTGCTGCCGCTTAATACAAAAGATCCCATGGATTTGCTGGTGTGGGAAGTTATCGCATCCGAGGGTATAGCAAGCTATGTAAAGACGGCCCTAGATGAGGATAGGGGTGCCCCCATGTTGGATTTTCCCATCCAGCGGCGAGACCGCAGCATCATTTTGAGTTGCGGAGTCCTTGCACTTGTGGATCGCGGAAGCATTGTGGGGAGTATGATTTACGTAGAGGATGCAACCGAATATAGGGCGGAAAATGCCAGACTCAAGCGGGCCGAGAGCCTGGCCTCGCTCACTACGCTGGCTGCAGGCGTAGCTCATGAGATAAAGAATCCACTTGCGTCCATGAGCATTCATCTTCAACTGCTTCGAAGGCAGCTGAATAAGAAAGATGAAATCTCGCTTCACCTGGGTGAATCCCTGGATGTTCTTGAAGAGGAGATTGAGCGATTAAACAACATAGTCTCCGATTACCTCTTCGCTGTTCGTCCCCAAGATGCGCGACCCATGAGAGCGAATTTGAATGAACTTATACGCGAGTTGGTTCAGTTTTTGCGCTATGAAATGGAAGAGGCCAGAGTCCGGGTGCTTCCCGTATTGAGCGCATCAATACCGCCCATACCGTTAGATGAAGGAGCAATGAAGCGGGCATTACTGAATCTTATAAAGAATGCAATAATCGCCATGCCAAACGGCGGCGAGCTGAAATTGGAGACTCGCAAGGAACAAGACAGCATAATAATCATTGTAAGCGATACGGGAGAAGGTATTCCCGAAGAACTGCAGGGGAAAGTATTCGAGCCCTTTTTTACAACCCGTGATACGGGTTCCGGATTAGGTTTGACGGTGGTATACAAGGTTATAAAGGAGCATGGGGGTGATTTGCAAATGGATTCTCATCCGGATAGAGGAAGCACATTTCAGATTACACTACCCATTCCCCAGATTGAACGCAAGCTGATTTCGGGAGGAACTATATGATTGCCCTTGTTACTCTTTGTAGCCAGCTGTGCAAGTCGAGGAAGAAAAGATGACTTTCAGAATTCTGGTTGCCGACGATGAAAAAAATATCCGTTCGGGACTTGCAAAGTCTCTTGAAATGGATGGTTACGAAGTTGTTCAAGCCGAGGATGGACAGGAAGCGCTGAGGCAAATGCACAAGACTGAAATAGATTTAATCTTGGCCGATTTGCGGATGCCCAAACTTCCTGGTGATAAATTGTTGAAGAAGGTTGTTTCTGCCTATCCTGCGATTCCGGTAATTATTCTCACTGGCCATGGAACAGTGGACAACGCCGTAGAGGCGATGCGCGACGGAGCCTATGATTTCGTTACAAAACCGGTGAATCTTGAACGGCTCGGCTTGCTCGTTAAACGGGCGCTTAGCCGCAGGGAATTAGCTCGTAAGCACCAGGAACTTGAGGCCGAGATTTCCAGGTTGGGAAAACAGAAACTGGGTGCGGAAATTTTGGGCAAGAGTGCGATTATGCATCATGTGTTTGAGTTGCTTAAGCAAGTTGCTCCCACAAAGGCAAGTGTTCTTATCACAGGTGAGAGCGGTACCGGCAAGGAGCTAGTGGCCAATGCAATCCATGATCAGTCACCCAGAAACAAGGCTCCTTTAGTCAAGGTGCATTGCGCGGCGCTATCTGAATCTCTCCTGGAAACAGAGCTCTTCGGGCATGAAAAAGGCGCTTTTACCGGCGCGGTGAATCAACGCAGGGGACGTTTTGAATTAGCCGACAGGGGAACAATATTTCTGGATGAAATAGGTGAGATTAATCAATCTACCCAGATTAAGATTCTCCGCGTTCTGCAGGAAAAAAGCTTTGAGCGGGTTGGCGGAGAGTCAACTATATCTGTCGATGTTCGAATAATCGCGGCTACCAACCGGAATTTGAAGGAAGAGGTTGTTGCCGGTCGTTTCCGGGAAGATCTCTATTACAGGCTCAATGTAGTAAACATTCATATCCCCCCCCTAAGGGAAAGACCCGAGGATATACCATTGCTGGCAGCAAGGTTTTTGAAAGAATTCGCCAGTGAGAACAAACGGGAGATTCTTGGTTTGGAACCTAAAGCGGCGATGGCGTTAAGATCGTATAGCTGGCCGGGAAATGTGAGGGAATTAAGGAACATAATCGAAAGCGCCGTTGTAATGAGCAAGTACTCCTACTTAGGACCCGACGATCTTCCGAATTATGTCACCTCTCGAGGCAATGAAAATGACATAAGAATCAAACCCGGAACTCCAATGACCGAGTCTGAGAAGCTGATTATTCGCGCAAATCTAAATATGTTTGGCGGGAATAAGAGCCGCACCTCAGAGGCGCTTGGAATCGGAAGAAAGACGCTTCATCGCAAAATAAAAGAATACGGTCTGGAAGCCGAACTTGATGAGTCTAGCGTTTCTCCTTGATTCCCTACATCTGGTTCAGGCAGGATGAGCTAATCAGGTGTGGGTATTTCACTAGCTGGGAGTTATCACTAGCCTAATTTCCAAGCTCGGTTATCCTTATGATTACATCTCGATCCACAAGAACAGCATCGAGCGGAAAACCCATTGTTACGATCCATACGCGCCTTTCCTCCATGGACATGGGGGGGCTTCCCGCTTTCACCGGGTTGTAAAAAAAGTTTGGGAAATCTGAGCCCAGAGAGATATTCATGGACAATCTGGAGATGTCCAGCATCCCGCTATTCGTCAGGACAAGTTCCATTGTCAATACCAAACGATCGTATGCCTCAATTAATTCAAATCGTCTAATCCTCGCATCAATTGAAACACCTTCAGGTCTGGGTATATCCCAAACCAGAACGGGGTTTTTCCAATCCCATTTTGGCTTCTCCTGCAGCAATTCGAGATCGGAAAGTGTGATTTCCAGTTTATCGATAAAAATTTCGGAATCAACGAGCCAGCGAAACAACGTGAGAGACGTACTATCACCAGGGGACATTGCAGGTGAATCATTGTCCAAGATGGTCCAGGGTATGGTGAATCGAGTGTCCCCTGAGACATCTTTCCCTTTAACAAGCAGGCGCATCCCTTCTACATATTCTTTCGAGGTGCTAAGTTTCCCCAGAATTTTTACAAATGAGTCATCATTTCGCCGTCCCACTTCTGCCTGAATGATTTCCGTTTCCCAATCGTCGCTGGCAAGATCGACAATGTCGACATCAATTGTTCTTGTTTCCGGAAAAACTTCCTGTTTTGATACGAGGGGGAATGTGCCTGAGCTATTCCTGGCTGCTGCATTGGAATTGCTTGGCAAGTCTCTTTGCCATATGGCTATCGCTCCGGCTATCCCAGCGAGCAAAATTATCGGCAATATGTATTTGCGGTTTTTTATCGCGGAAAAGTCGGAATTCATTCTGCGATAGTTGCGAAGAAATAATTTTGCCTTGGTATCTGCTGGATTCAGTATTAGAGCTGTTTTAGCAAGTTTTACAGCCCGCAGACGATCTTTTCTTCTGTAACCCCTTTCGAGAGATTTTTGAAGATAGATACTAGCTAGTTCAACTCGAGAGGCCGGATCCAATGGACTTAATTGAACCACTTTGGTCATTTCGATGATTGCTTGATTGTATGCGTTGGTGTCCAGGGCTGCTCTCGCACGACGCTCATGGTTTTCCACCAGGAAGTCAAGTCTGTCTTTCTCAGCACTAGTAAGGCGTATTTCCCTTTGCAAGGAATTTAGATCGATTGGAGTTGGTGGCTTATCTTCAGGCCATTTCTTGAGTCTGTTGATATAACGCTTAAGGGTTTCACTATTTGAAGCTTCTTTTCTCACCGCTTCGTCCTAAACCTGGAGTCTACAGTTGAATCTATGCCAAGAACAACTAAAGAAAATTCAAGGCTGTTATCTAGATTGATGCGAAAGATGCCTAAAACAGATTAGAATTGCAACGACCGGCGGAGTTCTTCTTCAATTTGCTGGGACGCGCGTGCGGTAGCTAGCATTTCCACTGCCGGAGTGAAAGATGGATCTAGAGAAATGGCATTCTCAAAGTAACTAATGGCCAGAATCAAGTCTCCCTTTGAATAGGCGTCCAGTCCTTCCAGATAAAGAGCTTGAGCATCATCTCTCTGCAGCAGCTGCTTCACTGTATCCATGTTCAGCTTTATCGCTATACTCATGCGATCAAATAATTCGGGCCGACTGGCAAGATCGAGGGTATAATTGGTCTGGATGGTAAAATCCTTCAATGTAATATCCGTTCCGACCGTGAATCTTGGTTTGCCAGTTTTGACAAATACTCCAGTATGAGCGGAAACAGACTTAATGATATCGGCATTTAAGCCAAATGCAACAGCAATTTTGCCGGGTGTGCTGCCATTCAGATTGAATGGAAAGTTCAAATCAAAGGCTAAGGTGATCGGGCGTGCTGGTTTATACGAGAGTCCGATATTGGCGGAGGTTGGCAGTGGATCAGGATTGTCAATAAACTCCTTTCCAAGGTTCTTTATGGCAAACCCGACACTGCTGTTCATATCTCGCCCCACATAAGCTTTGAATACATTGAACTGGGTCATTACTCCAAAATCGCCCAGGAGACTGGGGGCGCCCTGATTTGGTTCCAGAGCCGAACTCACCCCACGATATCCAACCTTGAGACTTGCGCCTACCGAAATACCGCCGAAATAGAAACTCCTTAGAAAGTTGTAAGATATAGCCGCTGTGGTCAATAATTCCGTGTACCAGCCGACGGCGGATGAGCCATGTCGATCGTACTGTGCGCCCCATTGATTGTATCCCACAAAAGGTATATGAAGGAATTTTGTGCTGAATCCAATCCCGAAATTTTCGTTCTTCTCCGGCCTGAACGCAAAGGTAATTGTCTCAAGTCCAGAATCCGCAATCCAGTCCAGATGGGAGAAGCTGAGTATGGTTTCAGGCAAGAACGATCCGCCTGCAGGGTTTGATTCCAGATAGCCCCCGTCAAGCGCTATAGCGGTATGGGCCGTAGACATACCTTCATACTTGCCCCCGCTTGGGATGCTGAGGATATAGAAAGAATTCTGTCCGGCATTTGGATCTATTCCGGAAGCGCTGGATAAACCCTTATAGATATCATTTCTGTCGCTCCAGATGGGAAGAGTTATTACAACGACTCCCAGCACTATAAGCAGCGCTTTCATTCGTATCCTAAGTATATCGGGTTTTTCGTAAAACAACCGATAAAAAGTTCACAATTTGTGACGAAATCAGTTTTGTCGATATATTCTATAAGAAGATCGATAGAAACATTGATTGCCTTTTAAGATGTGTAGCTTCAGCTACCAAGAAACTGGCAAGGAGAACACGCACATCAGTGATGATGAAAAACTCAAGGAGAGGGCGGTATGACGTCTTTCTGCTTGGCCTCTTGTTTATGAGTCTAACCGCCCCACTATCTGCTGGCGGCAGAACTGATTTCAAACAGGATTCGATGCCGCATCCTGAGTTTGAACGTGTTTCAAAACTCATCAAAGAAGGACAACTGGATGAGGCCATGAGTATTTTGGTTGAAATCGGTAAGGCATACCCAAACCAAATAGAATTGGTGCAGAAATTTGTTCTCGAAATCCGGAGCATAGAAGATGAGATTACAGGACTGCTTGAAGAGATAAAGAATGTCCTTGCTTCAGAAGCATTGAGTTTAGATCAGAAAGCTGTAAAAACTGAAGAAACGATACAGCAAATCAAAATGAAGGATAGAAATCCTACCAGTGATACCTGGCAGAAAATAGCAATTGTTGAGAGCTTGTTTAGACGAACCTTGGATTTATTGCGGCGGGAAATTTTCTTCGCAAGAGGAAACGAGAAAATCAAACAAGGATTATATCGCGAAGCCATTTATGAATATGAACAGGGCTTCATTGACGATGTTTTTGGTGAAAGTCAAACCTATGAGAAATATAGAGATGCGGTACAACCTTCGGATATTGAAGTAATTTCGTCGTTGCCCAACAGAAACCTAACGATATTTGAAGCATATAAGCGTTATGCTCCGGAAGGAGATAAAATCATTTCGGAACTTACATCGCTAATCGACAGGTGGAGTCAAATCAGTTCGAACCTTTCGAGCAATGTCGCTGTGGCATCCACAGTTATATCTCGCGACAATCTTGCCAATTGGAGTGAGTTCGACCTTGTTGCTTTATTGAATCTCGAATACCAGGAAGCGAGGACAATACTGTCACTTGGTTACAGGTTAGGCGAAACAATGAATCAGCTTCACGAGAATCTCGATAGAATCCCTGAAGATTTTCGTTACGACAGGGTGATATCATTTTTGAATGGTAGAACTGGCAGGGATGAAGGAATAGCTTACGCTCAGAGACTTCAATGGGAGAGTTCTTTTCTCAAAATTCTGACAACAATGCTGGATGTAGTTTCTTCCACTTACTTCGAGGGTATCAGTAATTATCAATCTCGACTATGGACTGAAAGTGCAGATTTGTTCTCTCTTTCCGGGGTTAATACGGAACACGTGTTGGAATTCACAGCGCTGGCAAACAACTATTTGGCGAGCCTTGCAGATTCCGAGAATTCGGAATTTGCCAGTCAACTCGGATCCATTTTCTTGGAGCTTCAAACCATTGCAGAGGCGTCTAAGATTCGCATAGTGCTGATTGAAATCACAAGTGGGTTGCCGAGTTTTGGATCGGAAAGCCTACCGGATGTTGATATCGAGTCGGTACAAATTTTGTCCGAGATGGTATGGGATTCAACAAATCAAATTGAGAACCTTTTATTCGATTGGAACCAGTATTCGGATCAGATTGCCGGGAGTGGAGAGATAGTCAATGCGAGCGTTTGGAGAATTGTCAATGATTTGCAAGTAGAGCTGCTGGAGTTGCTGAAGTCCCTGTCAAGTGAAAAATCCAGTGCCTTTCTTCAGTATTTCGACCCGCGTTACAGAATTCTGGATTCCAAGTTTAAGGACTTGATTCAAGAGAGCGATACAAAGACTGTCTCCGCTAATAATCTTTTGGATGAGGACAAACCCAAGGCAGCGATAGAATTTCTTATAGCTCCTTTCTTAGTATCGATAGAAGCTTTTTCCGGGGATATTGATGATTTCTTCCTCACTGTGACTAAAACGCTGGAAATCACGCTTGATGATGAGGTGGAACAAGATTTGGCTGAGTATGATGACAAAACCAATGCGTTATTAGTGGGTATTGCGCAGTTAAAAGATCAGTGGCTGGCTATCCAGGCTAGTGCAATAGCTAGGCAGAACGCTGCATTGCGGGCTGAGACTATAGCGCTCGCAACTCTCAGTGAAGCTGAAGGATTACTGGAAGCGGCGAGAGAGGCTGACATCCAGGGACAGGCTGACAATAACATAAACGATTTCTACCGAGCCAAGGATTCCTATATTTCACTAGTAGTCACCCTGGCTCGCGCACATGATTTGTTTTCAGAAATAGAAAATAATGATATGGACATTGCAGTTGACTCAGGAATAAAAGAGCGACTGGCGGAATTGGAAAGAATCGCGTATAATGAACCAAGGCAGCTTGCAGTCACTGTCCGAGACTACGCTATTGCTGAGGCTGACAATAAATTCTCTGAAAGACTTTTTGATGATGGGTTGGACTTACTACTTCTCGCACAGCAATTCTGGGTTAGTACATTTGGCGAGGAAGATACGAGGCTAAGACTTAGGATTGTTCGGTTTAGAACGGCTCAGCACTCCTCCTTGAAAACCAGAATTGAACCCTCCGATCCTCTATTTGGGGAAATGAATCAATATCTCAATTTGGCGAATCAGCGTTACCAGGAAGGAATTAGCCAACTGGAAACAGATACTGCTAACCAGCGAAATACAAATGCCCTGAAGTCATTTTCTGATGCTGAGGATTTGGTACAAGAAGTCTTGAATGTATTCTCCGGTAATTCGGCGGCATTGTTGTTGCAAAAGAAAATTCTAAAAATCAAGCAGCCAGAGAAATACACTGAAACAGTCAGGGAGCTGATTGAAAATGCGAATGCCGCTGTGAGAAATGGGAATAGTGAGGTATTGATAACGGGAATCGGTTTCAACCCACCGCTGGATCCTCAATTGCGTGCGGTTTTTGAATTCGATCCAGACTTCCCGGGATTGAAATCGACAATTGAAAGAGTTGATATATATCTTGGAAGAATCATTCTTCTACCCACAGAGGCGGAAATAGAGGAGAGTGTTCGCATTACTGAATCAGTTAGAAGTGATTGGACGCAGACCCTTAACCTTACTACCGATGCGATCGCAACGGCTTCGCCGGATTTAATCGAACGCCTCAACACGGCACTTCAACTATGGGAAAACAATATCGATGCGGCAAATCTTCAAGATGAGATACGCTTCTATACTCAACCAAGAGCTCTGCCTGATAATTTGAGAAATCTCATTGCGGTGGCCGACGAGCAGAGACACCGGAATAACAAGAGTTCAGTTGAAACTATATATCGATCCATAATTAACACCTTTCCAGTTTTCATTAGACATCCTGAGGTTATGAAGATTAAGTATTGGCTGGATATCGAATAGCGATGAAAATCAAAACTACCCGCAAAAAGCTTGCCTTCCTGGTTTTGTTATTTGCTCCAATCAACATAGATGCTCAAGAATACCTGTTCTGGGATTCCCCAGAGCCAGTCAAGAATGCAGGGCGTTTCCCTGAACTTGTTGAAGCTGGTGAGAACCTGGTTATCCTATGGCAGGAATTCGAGGGAGAATCCGATGAGAGAAATACAACCGTTACAATCCGTGCCCAGTTCTATAACGAAAAAAATGGTTGGGCAGAATCGCCGATCACTGTGGTAGAGAACCTTCAGTACAGCTGGCTGGAGGAAGTTCTTCTGTATTCAGTGGCAGCAGATTCTGACGGGCGTTTATTAGTTGCCGTTGCAAGCAATGGAGTAAAGGTATACAGACAGAAGCAGCCCCAGGATCGAGGCGAATTTCAACAGGTCGCAGTTTTCCCTCCGGCTTCTGAGTATGTTGATATTCCAGTGGCGCCCATTCTGGTTACGGATAACGAGGGTGAATTTCGGATTTTCTTCACCAGGCGAATCTCGGTTCCGGACATCGCGCCCAATCGAGATTCTATGCTCACTATTTTTTCCACCGATTCAGCCGATGGCGTTGTTTGGAATGCGGCAGAACAGTTTATTGACATCGATTTAGATAGAGCCAAAGACGGTGCAATTTTAGATCAGAACTTCCTCCCGGCATATCTATCTTATAAAAATCAGGAGTATGTAGTATTTCAAACCCAGAGAGCGGGTGTAGACAATCTAGTCTACCAGCTCTACCTCAAACTTCGTTCAAAAGGAGAGCCATGGGCTCCAGCAATTCCAATAACAGAGGAAATACTTCCCCGAGGTTCGGCTAGCAATCCGCAGGAGTGGGATAATCAGCGGCCTTCTCTTGGCATTGATGACGATGGTGAAATTCTCGTCACTTGGGAGCGACGAAAGGGAGATCAGTTTTCGGAAATAGCTGCTGCTGTTTTGGGCTCAGATGGCAAGCCAAAATCTAGTTCGGTTGAAACAGTTTCATTCGAGTCCAACCGTGCAAGTTTCTCATCAAAAATTGTCAATATCAAGGGTAGAATTTGGTTTTACTGGTTCGACAGCAGTGGCATTCGAATTGCATTGCGGGAGGCAAGCGCCGATCCATTTGAAATACGCTATCAAGTTCAGGCCGCTCCCTTGAATTCCAAAACACGCGGCGCAGATCAAAATTCCGCATCCTTTCCCAAGGCCGCTAACTATCGAAGCAACACATATTTTCTTTGGGAAGACAGAAGTGGAAGAACTCCCCGAGTCATTTTTCTTAAGCCTGATCTTCACGTAGATACACCTCGTCTTCGCTCAGCAAATTTTGATTCCTTTAAGCCCGGAAATAGTAAGTCTGCAGTGGTTGAGTGGGATCCGCCAGAAGATTCATCGGGAATTCTATCATATAGCTGGCGTTGGTCTAAGAATCCGAACAACCTGCCTTCGATAAAGGAGGAGGATCAGATATACAACGTGACCCAAGTACGAAAGGAGTTTGACGAGAATGAAGATGAGGGTGAACTGTATTTTACTCTCATCGCAAAAGATATGGCTGGCAATTGGTCTGAGCCGCTGCGTCTGACATACACTCTGGATCTCACTCCACCACCACCGCCTGTCATCAGGTCTCCTTCTACTCGAGATGATGGATTCCTGGAGTCAAACACTTTCACACTCGCATGGGATAGCGGAGAAATCGAACCCGCCGCCTACTATCGATGGCGTATGGCAAGGTTGGCCTCATCCGTTAGTTCAGAAATGCTGGAGACCCTGGATCAGCAATCGGTGCTGCCTGTCGGAGAGAATGGAGTAATTGAAACATCTGAGAACTCACTGAGGCAAGTCAATATTGACAACGGCATCTGGGCCTTCTCAATATCGGCCGTTGATCGGGCCGGTAACGAGGGAAAACCAAATACCACGATACTTCTGGCGGATAGTTATATCCCGGTAACTTATATATCGCTTGTTAGCAAACGAACAGACTATGAGGAGCGAGTCTACTTGAGCCTCACCGGCAGGGGCTTCCAGGCAGGAGGATACCTGCTCGGAGGAATAATTGATAAAGATGGTCAGGAACCCTGGGATTATGCTTTTAGCCTGGAATCCAATTTGCTGCGCGTTCAAAGCGATATTCAAGCAGAAATAGGCCCGATTGACAATCTTCGCGAGGGTACTTACCTCATCGGCATCAATCATCCTTTAAGAGGTGTCGCCTTTTGGGAATTAGCGATGAGTCTCGATTCAAGCGGTAATGTCAAATACGGACCTTACGACGCCTATACCTACGAGCCTCTTTGGACTCCGTTGGACTCGTCCGCAAGACTTAGCGGTAACAGGCTGTTGCTCGGCATCGTAGTTTTGCTCTGTGCTGCCGCAATTATACTGACGATAATCAGGCTTGTTGTTATTACCAGGGAAGCTCATGCGCTTAGTGTCAATGCCGAAGCTATCTTGAATCAATCTCCATTAATCACCACCGCACGGAAGGAAATAGCCATGTTACTCAAAAGAAAAGGTATGGGCCTTCAGGCCAAATTTTCGTTCGCATTCACCCTTATGGTTCTGCTAACCATACTTATGATCGCTGTGGTTCTTGGCGCTGTTTGGGTAAGTATGGAACGCGATACCCTCGCCGAGGGACTTGAAAACGAATCGCACTTATTAACCGAAACTCTCTCTTCGAGCGCTGAAACAAGTATCCTAACTGCCGATCGTGGCAGCCTCCTGTTGCTTCCTGATCGTATCGATGCACTTCCCGACGCTCTTTGGACTACGGTAACAGGCCCCAGAGGTGAAATAGGTAACAATGGATTGCGGGCAACCAGTGATGGGTATGATTACATTTGGGCCACAAACGACCCGAATATTCTGAACAAACTTGAGATACCTAAAGAATTGAGCCGGAACGAATATGCTCAAGTGTTGGCCGGATTAGACATGAAGGAGAAAGAAATATTTCAGAGTCTGTATGAACTCGAATCCGGCAATGTTTACACTTTGCAAGATACCCTTTCCGAGACTGATCGCGGCATTGTGACAGATTTTCTCCAGCGCAATAATCTGATGCCGCAAGAGGTTGAAATTGGTTTCTATGCTTTGGAAGACGAATTGAGTTCATCGATCCAACTGATGAAAGAAAGCGTATTAGAAGCTGCGCAGGATGCGGATTTGGATTTGATGCTTAGAACACTGGGTGATCTAAGGGATAACTACAACCGTGAATTGAGTAGAATACTTCCCAGTTTCAATTTCAGCGATTTGGCTTATGTCGAGGCCGAGGATGCCCTGGCTGCACAGCGTAAACTGATAGAGAACGTTCTATTGGACATATCGAATCAATTTTTCAGCGTATATCCCGAGTTTAATGCAGATGCTCTTCGTTCGGACCAGGTGGACAGTTTTATTTTCTACAAACCAATACTCTATATTGACGATCAAACTCCAGATATTTTTAAAGGAATAGTTCGATTAGCTGTCTCGGTTGAAGATATCAGGACATCCCTGGCCCGGGTACAAAGGCGCATCCTGCTAATCACGCTTGGCGCGTCAATTGCCTCTTTAGTATTAGGAATCCTTGTTGCACTTTTCGTATCTTCGCTGATGTTGAAGCCGATTCAAGCCATCATACGGGGAGTTAGCTCAATTAGGGACCAGCCGAATATGCTGGAGCACGAGTCGTTCGAAATTGTATCCAAGTCAAAGGATGAACTCTCGGAACTTGTCGATACGATAAACGGAATGGTTCGAGGACTGTTCAATGCAGCGCTCGAACAGAAAGAACTGATTGCAGGACAGGAAATTCAGAAAACCTTCTTACCTCTGGAACAGAATGAGCATGGCATTAAACTTTCCACCGGAGGAGCGAGAAGCCCCTTCTTTCACTTGTTTGGCTATTACGAAGGTGCGGATGCTGTTTCAGGTGATTACTTTGATTTCCGCCAACTCGATGAAGAGCATTACGTGATGATCAAGCTTGATATATCCGGACATGGGGTGACAGCTTCATTGATTATGGTGCAGATTGCAGCGCTTTATGTTGACTACTTCAGAAAAGTGAGAGAATCTGCGAAAATTTCAGGGCTACTTTCCTACGATCTTCGAAATTTCACCTTTGGAATTAACGATTTAATCAATGAGGTAGGATTTCAGGGACGCTTTGCTGCGTTCAATCTGTCTGTTATCAATGTACGAACCTCTGAATATGAGATGATCCATGCGGGAGATAATCTTGTTCATATATTTGACGGGAAGAGTAGAAAAATGAAGGTGATTGAGCTTCCAGAAGCGCCGGCAACAGGACAAATAGACTCATCACTGATAGAAATGAAGCCTGCTATGTACTCAGTGATTCGTGGTAAGTTGAACAGGGGCGATATTTTGTTTCTTTACACGGACGGTATCGAGGAAGCTCATCATATATTTAGGAATGAAAGATTTGAAGCAGTATTCCTTGAGAAGCTACCTGAATCCGTCCGGGAAGCCGACGCGAGATTCATTGAGGAGGGATACAAGAGTCTTGGCAATGCAAACGAAGAATTCGATTCGATTCGCATTAATCAGGTGATTGAGGCGGCCATGAACAGGCAAGAATTTATTCTTGAACGGCGATGTGATTTAACTATTGGGAAACCATTGCATTTTGATTTCTCCACCCTCAGAGGAAATGGCGAAGATACAGTACTTGCAATAGCCTCTGTTGAAAAGGTTTTCCGCATTGTGCCCGATAAATCCGGCGAACTAACCACGCGAGTCAGAGTTGACCGAAAAATCGCCACTTTTTTGAGAGACCATTTCCTAGAGTACAACGAATTCTATAACCACCCCGTGGAAGATGATGGCAAATCACCCTATGTGTACTTTTCCCATCTTCAAGAGGATCCACAGGACGATGATCTGACACTCTGGACTTATGAATGCCTGTAGCAATGAGCGACATCTATTATTGCGAGGTTTGCAAGTCGAAGGTTGACTGGAATGCGAAGTCCTGCCCTGTGTGTGGGGTTTCCTTTTCAGGCGTACTGTGCCCCAAGTGCAAAAAGATTGGCAGTAGCCGTGAATTCCTTAATGGATGTCCGCGGTGTGGGAACGCAGATAGTGGGAGCTTCGTTGGCAAGGCTGCGGGCCGAACTGTCGCTCGAAACAGAAATCGCGAGGACAGGCCATGGCGTTCTTTGTTGTATTGGTCTCTAAGTGCTTTGATTATAGTGATCGTAGGTTTTATCGCAAGTTATTGGTTTAAGAATTGAACAACTCTAACAAGCCTTTAGCCGATTAACCCCATTTCAATACCAATGCTTATGGCGGGATTCACATTGAGGTATCGAACGCCGGTGAATACTGCTAAATACGATGCGTCTCCTAAAAGGTCGAAACGGCCTTCCAAACCACTCCAGAGTGTTAGGTCAACAAACCCCTGGGGGAAATCTGGCCCCCTGAGTGCCGTAGAGATTCCTACCAGATACTTCTCGCTTTCGTGATATACCCCTAATCCAACTGATTGAACGCTTCGAACCGGACCCGCAAGTCGCCAGTTCTCGTTGTCTGAGCCGATGAAGGTAAGGGAGATAATTGGCGAGAGTATCAGATGCCAACTGTCGAAAGAGAGTTCCATCGGAGTTATGAAATGGAGTCCGGGTAGAATCATTGTGAAATTCTTCTGAGGGATGCGATTGATTTCAGAGACAAAGCCGTCGTGGGAAAGAAGCAGTGCCAAGTTGATTTTGAATGGTCCTGTAGTTGAGTTGATGCGCCACGAACCGGATAGAGACGAGTAAACACTTGTGGTGTCAAACGAATTGCGAACCCTCACATCGAATTTTGCGCTGATTTCCCACCTGCGACTCGGGGATATTCTAAATCCAACTGTGACAGGAAATACGCTGGAGAGATTAGAATCTCCAATATCAATGTCGGCACCAGCTCCCATGGCAATCTGCCAGACTCCAGGTGACAGCATGGAAGAACCAGGGGCATAAAGCAATCCGGGCAGAGTATTCAGCATAAGGCGAGCCTCTCGCTGAAATCGCGAGTCAATCATCAACGAAGCCCTTGAGATGTCCTTAGCATTGTTTTTGTCAATATCGATTGCAACTATTCTATATGTACCGTCGGTCAAGGCACTGCCGTTCTTCCTAATCGGCAGCCAATATATTGAGTTCCGTGTGGATGAAATTGTTACTGGTATCTCGGTTATCAGTTCGTTATCCGGACTCAAAATTTTGAATACAACCCGCCCACTTGAACTTGCTGACCAACTGATTCTAAATCCTCGCCGATCGTTCGAAGGAAGTGATTTCGGCACAACTTTAAGTTCCTCAAGTTTAAAAGCTTCCTGCATCCCGTCATAGCGCCATTCAACTCTTCCGCCAGGCGGAATTTCTATTGCCGACTCGCTAGTTTCCCAACCGAAAGCAGTTATTCTTAAGCGTTTCTTGCCTGCTTTTAACGAAATTTCATTGCCGGAGTACAGTTTTCCATCTATTTCCACTACCGCTCCACTCGGCATATCCTTCAATATCAATGTGCCTTTTCCTATTTCGGCAGTAACTACGGTGCGTCGATCGTTGTGGACAGTCACCGAAAATTCGTTTAGTTCAAAACCCCTGAATATCAATCGAACCTGGTATTGACCTGATTCCAGATTATTTTGCTCCCAGGGTGTTCGGCCAACCTCTTCACCAGAGAGCAGAATTTTAACATCATCTAAATCGGTGATTATCTCTAAGCCCGGCTGGAATGCGAAAACTGATTGTCTAAGATAATCCTCTTTTTCCATTCGGGGATGGCGAATATAGTTCCATGACTCGTATTCATCGATCTGGATGTCCTTATCGCTGTCGCTGAAAACTCTACCTGCAAGCAACAGAAGGAAAGTGGAGATTATCAAGCTTCGGAAATCGGCCTTCATGCAATAATCATGTACATAGGCAGTATGTGTTTCAACCGCAAATCCTATCTTCAAGAACTCGAATAGCCGATACAATGACTAAATGACTGCAATCCAAATTGGGGCAGAGAGGCTTACAGTAAGATTTGAACTTATAGGAAAATTTATGATGGGTATATTGGTTTTCGTTTTGCCCACGAACCTCAACCCCCAAACCATCGAATCCTCTGAAAAAACCGGAATTTCTCGTACATATCGAAGCTTCGTTCTTGGGATGAGTCCAAACGAAGTTAAAGACAATCTCAGGCTGGATAATTGGTTCAACTATCAAGGCGACCCTGATTTAAGCTTGCTCCAGCGCCCAAGAGCGTCTTTGATAGATACTGAGGGGTCTCTGTTCATCAGCAGATGCCTATTCCAGTTTGAAGAGAATTCGCTAATCGCCATTGTCCTTGAGCTGGATTCTCAGATTGTTGACTGGTATTCCGTTTACTCTGCGCTCGAAAACAAATACGGAACCCCATCTAATTTAAACCCGAACAAGATTGTTTGGGAAGACAATCAAACCAGGTTGACAATGGAGAAGCCCCTAACCGTGAAATACTTGGATAGAATCGTGTTTAACGCGGCTCTGGAGGAGGATTCCAATCGAAAGGCCTGGTTGGCTCAGGCACGTGATGAATTCCTCGGTGAGTTTTGAAATGACTCTTACCGGCACCCACTGTTCACGGAACCTTCGATTTGTCAGAGAGAGGAATTTGGATGCGACATTCATCTCTCGGCTTTTTCCTATTCTTCTAGTAGTGATATCAAGCTGTGGAGCGGAAACCTTGGCCAGGGAGGACATGTATATTTCCGGATACAAATTGAGAGTTGAAATCGCCGATGAACGCGAGGAACATATTGCGGGTTTGATGTTTCGCAAGCGGCTGGCAGAAAATCAGGGCATGCTGTTTGTATATGAAAAGGAATCAAAATTATCATTTTGGATGAAGGATACAGTGTTGCCGCTCTCGATCGCGTTTATCGCTTCTGACGGGACGATACGGGAGATTCGAGATATGAAGCCTCTGAGCCTGAATCCCGTTCAATCGGGTAAATATGTCCGATATGCCCTGGAAGTCAACCAAGGGTGGTTCACGAGCCGTGGGATAAGAGCCGGTGACAAGGTTCAGTTGCCGCCGAGTCAAAAAAACTAGAAGGGCTTGAGTTCCACCTTGCCGCTTCCATCCAATGGGGGTTCGTTCGAAAGAATCTCAATTTTTCTCTCGAGCCCTTGAAGTTCTTCTTCTAAACCCTTTGACAATTCCACACCTTCGTCGAACATTGTCACAGCCTTCTCCAGGAGAACGTCTCTATCGCGTATTTTTACGGCTAGCTTCTCCAAACGAGCCAACCGTTCTTCAAATCCTTCCATTGCTCAATACCAATCTCGTTTCAAGAATTTCTGCATCTGCCCCCCCACGGGCGAACTCTATCGCTATTCTATCACCTTTTGCAAGTTGGGCGGAATCGTTAATGCCAATGCCGTGCATCGTGATGCGCGAGAATCCCCGGTTCATTATGGTTCTTGGGGATCCATCAATCAAGGCGCGTGTTGCAAGTTGCAGTCTGTGCCTAAGCTCGATAAGGCGGTTTCTGATGGCTCCCTCCATAGCTTCCCGAGCCTCATCGCTCCTGCGCAGGGCCTCCTCCAGACGTGCGGTAACTGCACTTGCCAACTCGGCAACACTGAGCTTGCTGAAACGCAATTCGATGGCATTGAGACGTGTTTGAAATGCCCAGACGATGTCCCTTGTCAGTCCTTTGACACGAAGGATTAAATCCTCTGAGCGATCGCTCACCAGTTCGGCCGCTGCCGACGGAGTAGGCGCTCTGACATCAGCGGCAAGGTCTGCAAGGCTCACATCAGTTTCATGGCCCACGCCGCTTATCAGGGGAATTGAACAATCGCTGATAGCTCGAACGACAACCTCTTCATCGAACGCCATCAAATCTTCCCAGGAGCCACCGCCCCTGGCCAGAATTACCACATCTCCCAGATTATAAACCGAGGCTCTTCTTATTTGAGTGGCAATAGTTTCTGCCGCCTCAGTTCCCTGTACTAATGAGGGCAAAATCGTAACCTTGGGGGCGGCGGAACGTCTCGCAAGCACTTGAAGAATGTCCTGCAATGCAGCTCCAGTCGGAGAGCTGATAAGAGCAACTCTTCTCGGATAAAGAGGGAGGAATTTCTTACGTGCCTGATTAAACAGTCCCTCGGATGCCAACGCCTTTTTTCGTTGTTCGAGGGTTCTGAGCAGTTCTCCTCGGCCAGATACCAGGATATCAGTTGCTATCAGCTGGTAAGAACCGCGAGGCGGATACACATCAATCTTGCCGGTAACTACCACCGTCATTCCATCCGCAGGTTTTGTTCTCGTTTTCAGAGCTCTACCCCTGAACAAGGCTACGGAAATAACTGCGCCAGAATCTTTCAGAGTGAAGTAGATATGTCCCGCTCCGGAGAGCTTGCAATTTGATATCTCGCCTTCAACTCTCACCTCAGGGAAGGATCCCTCAAGTTGCTCTTTGATAACTCTCGTAAGTTCAGTGACAGAAACTATTCGCAATTTTTTGTCGGACATCAATCACTTCCTCAAATCAAAACAGCCGCCACTCTTTTCTTAATGAAATTGCTAAACGCCTTCTTCCAAATATGAAAGAGCTTCGCGAAGATTTATCGCCGTTTCCGCAGTGTACATCAGAGCCTCTTTGAACATCCGAATTGAAGAGGACGCCGGGATTCGTGTGATATAAACCAGAACATGTCTCCCATCCGACGTAATACCAGCCAAGGCCCATCCCCCCCAAATTCGAGACTCCCAGACATCGGCCAACAAATTTTCAGCAAGGCTGTCGGGCAGTTTCCCCGGAATTCTTCCAGCCACCGACCACATGCTTCGCACTCGAATCTTTTCATTCGCTACAGCAGGACTAATCCCCACGATGGTTTCCCTGCCGTCATCGAGTTTTACACTTACTCGAAAGTCTCCTTCCCGATCCAGGGCATATTCCAAATCAAGTCTTCGAAGCGTTCGTTCAACAGGCATCTCCTGCGAACACGAGATTGACAGTAAAACTGGCAATGAGAAGAGTGCAAGAAAACAGGGGTTCCGACTGGTAGTCATCAGTTTTAAAATGATAGTTTAATATGAGGAAAAACAGCTAATCAAGCATAAGTGCAAGATTTTAGGATTGTGAATTGAAGAAACGAAAACGAGCTGCAAAACCCGACAACCAAAATGTCACCAAGCTGCAAACCCAGAAGAGTGTATACACATGGGCAATCTAGCAGTCGTCAATATCGTGAATAGCTCCCCACTAACTTATCAGCCAGTTTTTGGCGGCCCGTCAGCATTTGAACGAGTTATCTCCTGGACAAGGTTGATACCTGAAATAACCGGTGTTGTCCTGCTCGCCGACAGAGAAGTAGAACTTCCAGGGGAAGCGATCGAAATCCAAAAAGATTCGGTGGACCACTCTCTCACCTCGATGCGAGTAATACGAAAATCGAACTGGACCGACAAAATTTTAATCGAAGCCCTGGAAACTGCTGTTCAAGGCAGTACCGGTTTAGATGAAATCACTGCGCTCTTCTATGTCTGGGGCGACAGTCCCCTGATAGACCCTAAGTTGAGCGAGAAGCTTTGGAGTCTCCACTACAAATACAATGCCGATTACACATTTGCAGATGGCTATCCACTCGGATTGACTCCAGAAATTCTCGCCTCCACCCTTCCTAAGAGATTGCTTCCCTATGCAGAGGACAGGGAATTGCCTCCATCCCGCGACAGCATCTTCGAAGTACTAAGAAAAGATATCAACTCCTTCAACGTTGAAACCCACCTTTCAAAGAAAGACCTCAGGATGGACCGCATCTCTATAACCTGTGACACACAGCGCAATCTGAACATAGCTGATAAGCTCTATAGGCAAGGAGCCACAGATGCCGAGTCCCTATGCGAGATAATTCCCAGAAGCCAATTGTTACTCCGCGATATTCCTGCATTTTTTCCCATTCAGATAACAAATCACTGCCCGCAAGCCTGCTCATACTGTCCCTTTCCCAGGGTATATGGCGATCCAAGAAAGGGTAACCTCCACATTGAAACCTCTAAATTCGCAGAACTGTGCAGGAGAATTGTAGAATTCGCGCCTGATGCAGTGTTTGGATTATCGCTTTGGGGCGAACCAGCCTCTCACCCCGATATAAGAGAGCTTATTGATATCGCACTTGGTCCGCCCACCTCCCGAACGCGCCTTCTAGTCGAAACGTCCGCTATCGGATGGTCTTATGAGATGTTGAAAAATATGGCTCTAGAAGTTGATAAGAGACGCATCATGTGGATAGTTTCCCTGGATGCCGCCGATTCAGCTCTTTATGAAAAACTCCGGGGAAAGGGTCGGGAAGAGGCCGAAGCTACGGCCGAGCTCCTCGTAGGCCTCTTCGGAAGCAGCTGCTGGATACAGGCCGTTCGAATGAAGGATAACGAGGAGCATTTGCGAGTATTCCATCAGAACTGGAAGAATAAGGGCGCACAAACAATTATACAGAAGTATAACAGCTTTGCAGCGTACCTGCCCGAACTCCAACCCTCCAATCTCTCCCCTCTCCAACGCTTCCCATGCTGGCATCTGAAGCGGGACATGCCGATACTTCTTGATGGAACTGTACCCATTTGTCGTGAGGATATACGGGGGAAAAATATCCTGGGCAACGCTTTCGAGGAAAATCTCGAGAAGATTTGGAATTCAGGCGACGTTCTATACAGAAAACATGTTGCAGACGTCTATCCGGAGCCCTGCGCTAATTGTGATGAGTACTATACCTTTAATTTCTAATACGACAGAGGATGATAATGGCCCATACACGGTGGTTGGAAGTGGGATTTCCCGGCACCGCAAATACTCAGCCAAGAGGCCAGCTCTCACCGTCCTCATCCTGAATCGAGGCCCTCGTCAATACCGCAGCATGCTATTCCAAAAAATATGTTCGCTTGACTCCGCGGAAGTTCTATCCCTGGAGCAGAGGCCGGCTCCCCACAACTTGGAAATCCTAAGCAAGCGGTATACAAACCTTAAATTCCTGATATTTTCTCAGAAATCCACGATTGGCGCCCGGATAAACACCGCCATAAGAGAAGCAAATAGCGAATATGTCTATGTTTTACAAGGAGATATGAAAACAAACACATCATTTCCGAAACTCACGGAGATACTCTGCACCACACCGGTATTCGTGGACAATCAAGGGAAAACCATTCCCACATCGATAGGTCCCATCGCCGGGGCCAGACGTGTTTTTGATACACAGCCACGGTTTCCGGAGAAGAACGGAACGCCAAGCCTGATTCCCTGGGATTATACCGGCATTTACAGCAAGACAAAGCATCAGAGCATAGGCGGATTTGATCCTCACATAGAAGAAAGCTGGTGGCAAAAAATGGACTATGGGATGCGAGCCTGGCTGTGGGGCGAAGAAATAAGAACTCACCTGTCACTGAAAATTTCCTATCTGGATGAACTCCCCATTGAGGATTTGAGTCCGGGAATTGGCTACTCGCGTTTTTATCTCAAGAACCTTGCGATTAGAAAAGATGGAGATTCTGTAAGTTTGCCAGTCCGCTTAATATGGTCATTGCTGTTTTCTGCGGGTTTGAGCCTGAGAGCCGTGCGCAGACAAATTCGCGAACTCCAACTCTGGGTTCAGATAAATCAATATCGTTTCAAGAAAGACGCCGCTGAACTCACCGAACTGTGGGACTGGAGTGGTTGACAAAGCATTCGTTGAAGCGGCCATATTTCTTCAAGTACGTCTCGATTCCGGTCGCCTCCCCCGGAAGGCACTGCTCGATCTGGCGGGACTGCGAGTGATAGAACACGCAATGTGCGCCCTGAATACAGTTTCAGCCAATCATCGGGTTCTGCTAACAACTGGCAACTCCGAAAATGAATTCCTGCCAATTGCGCAAAACTCCGGTTGGGAGCTATTTGTCGGACCTGAAGACGACGTTCTAGCCCGTTTCGTACTCGCGGCGAGGCATTACCGGAGCAAATTCATCCTTCGCGCCACCGGAGACAACCCTTTAGTGTCCACTGTAATCGCCCAAACCTCCCTCAACCTCGCCGCAGCAGCTGATGCGGATTACACCGGCCTCACACGAATTCCCGTAGGCGCTGGAGTGGAAGTACTAAAAGCCCGGGCCCTGGAAGATGCCCATCGTGAAGCCATTGACACATTTGAACGCGAGCATGTGGCACCATTCATCTACAGGCGTCCCCATAGATATAAAATTCAAATTCCAGCCGCGCGAATTGAATACCAGGGCTCCGCCAGGATAACTCTCGATACTCAGGAAGATTACATTGCTCTCAAAAAAATCTTCGACAAACTCTATAAAGGCCGACCGATTGATCTTGACGTTCTCATTCCCTACTTACAGCAAGAGAAGACGCATGCCAGCTGATGCCTTCATCTTCCTACCCCTAAGCCGGCACAAACAAGGCTCGGGTCACATGAGACGTACATGCGAAACAATCGCCAAAATCATTTTTCCCAGTGCAATAATCATCGACGACAACTACCGCGATGTCAAAAAACCTCAAGAGTGGGAGCAAGAAATCCCCAATTTCCCCAGCTCCAAAGTATTGTTGATTTCCAACTCGTCAAGTACGAAAATTAATTCCATCTTGACGTCCAAAGCCTCTTCCCGTCCATTAAGCATCCTCGCTGTCTTCGACCAACTGAAAAGTACCCCGGCAATGCTGACCCCCTGGGCACAACAGGGCATCAGCCCTTTGCTATTAGACGATTCCGGCCCCGCTCGCAAAGTTGCTCCCTTCGTGCTCGATGCCATCCCCGGATTCAGGAACTCCGAAGCAAATCAAAGTTCAACCAGTTTCCTTAACCTACCTCCACGTTCCAACGAGACAAAATCCGAAGGGCCTATCCTGATAAGTTTTGGTTCTGACGATCCCGCAAAACTGAGTGCCCGAGTCGCCTCCGCCATTATAGACGAAATTGGCATAAACCCGTCGCGAGTTCAAGTTACCCTTCCAAACAATGCGCTCAAGTCAAGCTTTCACCACGACATAGGTATCCTTAACCATCCGAGCAATCTCAGAATACGACTCGCCGAATACTCTCTACTAATCTGTTCCTACGGACTTACTGCCTGGGAAGCCATTTCCGCCGGTATTCCGGTTATCACAATTGAACCAACCAGGTATCATGCCAAGCTTTCCAGGAAAATGAAAATTCCAAGCATCGGCTACGTAAATCCGAAATCCATCTCATTGCCAAAGCGAAAAATCGTACGACTTAAACATCTGATGGATTCACTGTTCGAGCTTCGCAATGTCGTGCGCACAATCAACGACAAACACATCGTCCAAACCTCCAATCAAGGTATTGTCAAATTGCTTAACTCTCTCGAAGTACCACCTCCTCGCTGCTGCGTTTGCGAAAGACTCCTTCCGTCTGTAATCGCAAGATTCCCCCAAAAGACTTACTACCGCTGCTCCAACTGCCGCGTAATCGGACTCTACAGCTTTATGCCACCTCCCAAATACACGTCCGAGTATTTTGGAGAACAGTATAAACAGCAATACGGCAAAAGCTATCTGGAGGATTTCGAGCACATCAAGCTTCTAGCCATTCCGAGGCTTCGAAACATTTCTCTGCGGGCAAGAAAAGGCATGAAACTTCTGGACATTGGCTGTGCCTACGGGCCTTTCCTGCTGGCCGCCCAGGAGGCTGGCTATCAGCCCCACGGAACGGATATCTCAGAAGACGCGGTACGATATGTCAAACAGCAATTGTGCATCAGAGCCCAGGCGGGGACTTTTCCAAGCAAAGAATTAATCGATGCGCTTCCGCTTAAGCAGTACGAAATCATCACTTTGTGGTATATAGTCGAGCATTTTCCCAATCTGAAGCCGGCCTTGAGGGCAATAAATCAACTCCTGCCGATAGGCGGCATCCTCGCGCTATCAACACCAAACAGTAATGGAATATCCGCTCGTCGTTCCCTGGGAAGATTTCTAGAAAACAGCCCCATAGACCACTACAGCGTCTGGAATCCCATTTTTGCACGCCGTCTGCTTGCGAAACACGGATTTAAGACATACAAAATCCGCATCACCGGTCATCACCCCGAACGCATAGTTTCCCATGTCGGGTCCCACAGTCCATTTCTCAAGATAGTTGGTCTATTAAGCCATCTATTCCGTCTCGGAGACACATTTGAAGTCTATGCGACAAAGGAACGCGAGGATGCCTAAGACAATACTCATTCTGGGCTGTGGCCGGATGCAGATTCCGGCTCTGGAAATAGCCCGCTCCATGGGTCTGCACGTAATTGCCGCCGACGGCAATCCACAAGCGGAGGGCTCTCATCTTCCCCATCAGTTCCTTCATATAAATCTAATCGATCGCAAAGGCCTGCTATCGGCAGCTTGTCGCATCCATGAAGAACGACATCTGAATGCGGTATTCACAGCTGGGACGGACTTCTCTATAGCCGTTGCAATCATCGCTGAGGCCTTGGGTCTCCCGGGTCATAGTCCGGCCGCAGCCACCCTCGCCAGCGACAAGGCCCAGATGCGGAAAAGCTTCGAAAACTGCCAGGTTCCCTCGCCCCCATTCGTGGAAATATATCCCGGAGACAGAATCGTCGAAAAAATCCAACACCTGCCTTCACCTTGGGTAGTGAAGCCGGTAGACAATATGGGAGCGCGCGGTGTCCAGCGCGTCGATGCAAGCGAACAAGTTCAAGAAGTCCTTGAATTAGCTGGGAAGTATTCCAGAGTAAAGCGCGTACTGGTGGAAAGCCTGATCGAAGGCCCGGAATTCAGCCTCGACGCCCTAGTGGAAAACGGTAAAATAATTCCCTGCGGCATTGCCGACAGACATATCTGCCACCCCCCGCACTTCATCGAAATGGGGCACACCATACCGTCAAAATTCTCCGTATCCAAACAAGAAGCCCTATGGGACACCTTTGAAAAGGGAATAAAAGCCCTGGGACTAAGTCACGGCGCCGCCAAGGGTGATATCAAGCTTAGTCCCCAGGGGCCAGTAATCTGCGAAATTGCCGCTCGACTCTCGGGAGGCTTCATGTCCGGCTACACCTATCCCTATTCAAGCGGCATCCGTCCAACTGAAAGTGCAATTCGCCTCGCCCTCGGCATGAGAGCCAGCTTCCCCAAACCAAGTCTGAAGCTAGTCTGCGCCGAGCGTGCTTTAATTGCAATTGACGGCACAATATCCAGCATTGAAGGCATGGAAGAGGCAAAACGGCTTCCAGGAGTCAAGAATCTCTTCTTCAGAGTGAGTAAGGGCGATAAGGTTGGCTTCCCCCGCAATAACGTCGAAAAAATAGGTAGTATAATCGTTACAGGAAGCACTCAGGATCAGGCGCACGAGCGAGCCCTTCGTGCCCTTTGCACAATCCAGATTAAACTGAGCCCGGAAGATCCAAGCACAGGTGTTTATCTCAATCAGGAAAATGATTTCCCGCCAGATGCCTTCAATTTAAGCCAGGATACCCCAGGTGCTCTTACAAAATATCTAAAAGACCTTTGGTGTGCAAATCCCCCTCTGCCCTCTAGAGGAAGCTCAACCTTTCCACCCGCAATATATCTTCCGCCCTCATCCCCGATCAGGGATTACACTGGCCGCGATATTTCTGAAATCCTCGCAATACTCGTCCGTGAGAACAAAATTGTGACATTGCCGTTTCCTTCAAGTGCCATAAACGGAGCCGCCATGCTATCCGATTTCTGGAAAGCACTTATCAGAGGCGGTTTATGCGGAGTAAGGTGGTACCTTGACAAGCACCATTAGAGCAAGATTTCTCCTTTCCGGCCTCACCCTCGCCCTTGTCTTGACTCTGTTTTCATTCGTCCCGATACCTGTGTATCCGCAGCAAGTTTCATTGGAAGCTCTTCTGCGTCAGACTGGCGTCACGCTGCACTGGAATCCACACCTGACCCAGGGCCTCTTAAGCCGCGATGGAATCACCGTAGCCTTTCGTCCCGGCCTGCCCTGGGTAGTACTGAACGGCGAAAAAGTCATCGAAACAGGAATCATAGAGGAAATACAAGGACGCTTGATTTTTTCTGCCGAAGCCGCCAAAACGCTTTTTGATATCTTCGGCCTTGTCACCCAGGGAAACGGAGGCTACCATCTGAGTACCATCTTAATTGATCCTGGACATGGCGGGCGCGACAGCGGAGCCGCACATAATTGGTTTGTCGACGGCATTGAATACCCACTCACTGAAAAAGATATTGTGTTGGAACTTAGCCTGCACGTGGAGGAAGCCCTGAAAAGGAACTATCCTGACAAAAAAGTGATGCTTACCCGGAATTCCGATGTCTATCCCTCCCTGGAAGAACGGATTGCTCTTGCCAATGGAGTTGAACTCGGAGTGCGGGAAGGTATGATATACCTGTCAATACACGCGAATGCCTCCTTAAATCCCCGTGCCGAAGGTTACGAAGTGTGGTATCTGCCGGAAGACTATCGCAGGTCACTCGTGGATCCCAAATCCCTCGGCAGTAGAGGGAACGAAATAGCCCCGATAGTCAACGCTCTCTGGGAAGATGAATTCACTCACGAGAGCATCCGATTGGCGGATATGATACTAAGCCGTTTCACAGCTGAGCTCGGCTCGAATATCCCCAACCGTGGTAGACGAGAGGAAAGCTGGTTTGTTGTGAGAAATGCGAAAATGGCGTCAGTACTGGTGGAAGTAGGCTTCATCACCCATAAGGCTGAAGCTAAGAGGTTGAGACAACCTGATTACTTGAGAAAGATATCGAACGCCATCTACGATGGCATAGTCGATTTCGTGAACTACTTCGAAAGCAGGGAGATTACATTCTGACTGATAAGACGCGTCGATTCAAATCCATCATCTTAACTGCCAGTTTCTTCATATCGTTTATACTGTCGGTAATCGCATACAGGTTATTTCGCCCGCCATACGAAGGAAGGGTTTTTTACTATCCAGTCAATACCGGAGCAAAAATCAAATCTGAGCTTAGGGTAATTCCCATAAGAGAAAATGTCGAAGAACAACTTGCGGTTTTCCTTGAAGAACTACTTCTTGGACCTGCAAGCCTTGAGCTTACCAAGACACTTGCCAAGGGGACTGCAATCAACAACGTGGCCATCGTCGAGAAAATTGCCTACGTAGATTTCAGTCGCCAGATTCTCAATACCGAAAAGGAGCTCCCAATAAGCTACGATGAGGCTTTCGATAATATACGGCATAACATAGAATTCAATTTTTCGCGAATTGAGAAAGTTGTCTTCACAATAGAAGGACGGCAGGTGAATAAATCACTATATGTTATACAGGCCGATGCCGATTATTGAGACGGAAAGCTGTCTTCACAATAGGAGGACGGCAGGTGAATAAATCACTATATGTTATACAGGCCGATGCCGATTATTGAGACGGATTAGGGGCGTGTGGAAAAATTAAAAAATCCAGATTGTTTTCATTGAAAAGCATCTCCCGTATCTAGTATAGTTTTTGTGTTAAACATAAACGAATGCAAAGGAGCCTCAAATGAGAAAGATTTTCATTTCCCTGGCTGTTGTTTCAGTCGTAGTCGGAGCAGCCTTCGCCGAAGAAGGCGTTCTGATCGACTTCAACGAGCTCGTGGACGACTATCAGGGACAGCATCAGGCAACACTATGGGATTACAGTTCGATGGCGGATGCCAGATTTTCCGAAGAGCAGAAAGCTGAGATGAACACCTCCCTATACGTTCCAAATTGGGATGTGGTTTTTTCCAGTTCCTCCAGAACCGTTACGACTGAACGTTTTTCCGATGTGCTTCTTGCCACAGTTGGGGGCAGTTCGCCACAGTTTGCTGGCAACCAGGTGATGGGAGTGCGCGTGCATTATCCAACGGGAGCTTTCAATTCTTATGCATGGGTGAAACCCCCGTTTGAGATTCCCATGTACGCCACCAGCGACTTAATAGAAGACGCACCCAGGGGTGAGCAATTTGTCGGTTTCGGCACACTGCGGAATGTGGGTGTAATCAAAGACATCAAGGTGAATGTTTATGGATTGAATTATCCAATGGGTATGGCGATTGTTTTAAGAAATGAAAATCGGGAAACCCAGCAGTATCCGCTTGGCCACCTTGAATTCTCAGGTTGGAGGGAACTTTCCTGGGTGAATCCAAACTACATCACTGATGTTAGGGATAGGGAGATCAAAAAACTTCCGCTTTATCCTAGAAGTGCTCCATCTATAGCCCTAGATAGTATAGAGTTCTATCGAGATGCAGCTCAGCAAGGTGGCGATTTCCTGGTGTACGTGAAGGACGTAGTGGTTACATACGATCAGGCCATATTAGAGGATTTTGATGCCGATTTAGACCATGAGGGAATTTGGGGCATCTTGGAGAAACGAGAGGATGATCGGTTCAAAGTCGAATTGCAGCGATTGGGTGACAGGCAGGTGCTGAACTACATAGAGGAGCAGAAGCAGCACAAAGACACCGAAGAAGCTTCAGTACAATAGGGAAAAAACAGAACTTAAATAGGGCCCGACCCCCGCGTCGGGCCTATGACATACTTCGATGATTAGTTAGAATTCACTCAAGAAGGGTGGCTAGCTCAGTTGGTTAGAGTACGTGCTTGACATGCACGGGGTCGCTGGTTCGAATCCGGTGCCGCCCAAAACGGATTTTCCGGAGTGTCCATATATCATTCGATTGTTCTTAAGCGCTAATCTGCTGTTTTTGGAGCGAGCGTCGATGTAACGATAGGGAACACTCATCCAATTGCACTTTCATAGACGCCTCTTCACAGGTATATATCTTGTGCAATTGTGTCGCAACGGGTATCATTGGCACCAAAAATAACCGAAGGGGGCCACTATGGGCCAACGGGGTGAACTCTATAGCACCAGAATATTTATCGATGACGGCCAGAAGACTTTCTTTTTCAATGTGAAGGAGAACCGTTATAATGATCGTTACTTGAACATTGTCGAGAGCAGGAAAACCGAACGGGGGTTCAAACGCTCGTCGCTAGTGGTGTTCGATACTGATATCGATAAGTTTCTAATCGTTCTTGAGAAAACGATGGAGGATTTTCGCAACGAAACAGGAAGTCCCGAGATAACCTTCACAGTGGGTAGCGGTAGACGAGAGTACTTGTTGCATCAGCTTTCAAAGGGGCGTCCGGCACTTCATTTAATCGAGAAGCGGGAAGATGCCACGGGCGCTCGGCGCGAATCACTTATACTGCCAGCCGATTCGTTTGATGTCTTTCTCGAAGCACTGAAGAAGGCAGTGTCCATGATGGAAGTAGTTTAGCCAAACCCTGGTCGAATAAGCTTGTAGGCAGTGAAGTATAATGGATCAACACGGGGAGAAAGGGTTTCTCAAACGCATTGAAATGGTTGGCTTTAAATCCTTTGCCGATCGAACTTCTATTGAGTTTGTGGACGGTATTACTGCCTTGCTGGGTCCGAATGGCTGCGGGAAGAGCAATATAGTCGATGCCATTAAATGGGTTTTGGGGGAGCAATCGGTTCGGAATATGCGGGCCGAACGCATGGAAGATGTCATCTTCGGTGGCAGCGAGAAACGTAAAGCTCTAAGCGCAGCAGAGGTTACCATTACTATTACCAATGACAGGGGGCTGCTTGAGGTTGAGCGACCGGAGATAGCTATAAAACGCCGAATCTTTCGAGATGGAGAGAGTGAGTATTTTCTAAATGGCTCCCCCGCGCGACTCAAGGAGATTCGAGAACTTTTCCACGATACTGGAATAGGCAAATCCGCATACTCGGTGATGGAACAGGGTAGAATCGACCAGGTTTTGTCCAATAAGCCAGAAGAACGACGCTGTCTTTTTGAGGAAGCTGCGGGAATCACCAAATATCGTATACGGAGAATCGAGGCGGAGCGGAAACTGGCAAAAACGAAAGAAAATATGGAGCAGGTTGAAGGCATCTTGCATGAAGTAGGGCGTAATTATGAGTCGCTCAAGAAACAAAGCGAGAAAGCTCTGGAATATCGCCGATTGCAAAGAACAATTTTTTCTCTCGAAAAAGATTTGAAGTTAATCAGGTTGTGGGAGCTTGAGTCGGGACGAGACAGGAAAAAGGAAAGATTTCAATTGCACCAGGAAAAACGCTCGGGACTCATCAAAGAAATCGATGAGATGCAAGCAGCACTGATCAGTGAACAGAATTCTGTCGATAGGATGAAATCGAGACTGATAGAGTGTCGGAAGACACTCTATGGGATGGATTTGAAAAAAGAAAACCAGGAGGATCTGGCTCGTGACATTAAAGAATGGCGAAATGAATCCGAAGGAAATTTCAATATCATTAAAAGAAGAGAACAAAATGTACTCGATGTAGTTCACTCACTTGAAAAATCGAGAAAAAACAGGGAGAACGAACTGAATTCTTTCCGCGGGCGATTGTGTGAGATAGAGACAAGTATTGGCAGTTTGGTGGAAGCTATCGAATCGACAGAGCGACGACTTGGAGAAAATGCCTATGAAACTAAGAAGATAAGCAAGGAACTTGATGCGCAGGAAAGACGCGGCGAGGAAATTGGGGAAAGGCTTAGGACGATAACAGACGACATAGTATCTGAACTCGATCGTGGGTTAAGAGATTTGGACTACGATACACAACGTGATTTGGAGAAGTTAATCTTCAAACTAATAGACGAATTACAAATCCGTGCTGAAGAAAGTGGCAGATTGTTGATTGACAAAAAGAATTGGACCAACCCTGCCGAAATCTTAGAACCTCTCGAACGTGGAGCCGAGGATTTTCTGGGATTGAAACTTTCCATGGAGGAATTGAAACACTTATTCAATGAATACAGACAGTTCGAAACGCATTTTTTAGAGGAATTTCTGGCGCCGGAAGGGATTATAGCAAGGAAGCGGGAATTAGATGAAAAAATTGTCGATTCGATAGGCCGGATGAGGGAATTAAGGAGGAAGCTGGACTCGCTGTCTGATGAAAAAATCGACCTGGAGGCGGGAGTCGACAGAAAACGCAGCGAACTTGAAGAATTGAGGGTGGCTCAAGCCCGCATCAGCACCCAAACAGACGCGGCGAAGGATTCGTTGTCTGCCTTAGCCCGGGAGATTGATTCGGAGAGCATCAACTTAGAGCAGATTCGAGAGCAACTTGACTCCGAGAAATCTCGTATCAAGAGCCTGGATATGAAACTCTCAAGTATTTCCTCGCAGGAAAAAGAATTAGAAAACGAAGAAGCTGGATTGCGGCGCGAAATGGCTGAGCTTGAGGAAGGGATGAACTCGAGAAATGAAGAAGTATCCAATCGAAAGAATAGTTTGGAGAAGCTTAGCATCCGAAGAGATGAAGCACAGCTGGAAGGTGAGAAGATTCGTCTTGAAATAAACTACAGGGACGAAGAAATAGAAACTCTTCTCAAAGACTTCAGAAACCTATACTCAAGAGATTTAACAGATTTTGCCAACGATGCCGCTATGCAGTCTCCAGAGGAAATCAAAGAGGTTCTACTAGCCTCTAAGGCGGAATTGAAGGAGCTTGGGCAGGTGAATCTGATGGCTCCTGAGGACTTTGCAGAGGTATCCGAACGCTATGGATTCCTTATTGGTCAATTTGAAGACTTAAGAAAGGCGAAGAACAACCTTGCTGTAGTTACCGAGCAATTAAGACAGGAATCTGAAAATCTCTTCCTTCAAACCTATGAAGCAATAAGGGAACGTTTCCATGAAACATTTCGCCTGCTCTTTGGTGGGGGAAGAGCTGAGATTGGCTTAGTAGACCGCGAAGACCCGCTCAATTCGGGACTGGAAATCTATGTTCAACCGCCTGGGAAGAAACTTGAAAACATTTCATTGCTGTCAGGTGGTGAGCGATCGCTCTGTGGCATCGCCCTTATGTTTGCCACGTTTCAAGTAAAGCCATCGCCATTTCACATATTGGATGAGATAGATGCGGCCCTGGACGAGGCGAGTATACAGCGTTTCGTCAACTTGCTGGTTGATTCTGGTAGGGAAAGTCAATTCCTGCTTGTTACCCACAACAAGAGAACCATAGCATGTGCCAGCAGTTTATTGGGAGTCACAATGCAGGAATCAGGCGTTTCAAGTATTATAACTCTGAGGCTGGATGGACAGGAGCGCAAAAAAGATGAAGAACCCATTGAGGTTGGTTAGTGGAAAAGGTCTAAAATACATACTCAGTAGTTTTTTTTTGGTGACGCTCGTATCGATAATATTGATTGTCTTAGTGATATCCGGAAGAGAACGGAAGGCTGTTAAGGAGGATGTCGAAAATCGTAAAAGGACGGATAGAGCCTTGATGGATAGCTTAGGATTTGGGATGGAAGATTTTTATCGTGAGAGTCGGGATATGCAAGATGGAATAATCTACCCACTTAGGCAACCGCGTCGTTTTTGGAGCAGGGAAGTGGTGGACTCATATTGGATCGATCCTGCTGAGGCAGGTTTGCAAACACTCACAGAAGATAACGACAAGTTGATTCTTGAGTCTCTAGATGTATTGGAAGAAAAGCAACCTTGAATCGGGGATTGAAACTATTTCCAAACAAAGATGCCTTTCGCGTGGCCTGGCTGCCCTTATTGACGTTAGGCATTTCGATTCTGTTTATTTCCTGTGCGTCTCAGAAGCCTGAAGCAGACGAGATTGAAGCCTCTTCATCTCAGGAGGAGGGGTCTTCAATCCCCTCTGATGGTACTGACAGCAAATCTGGCGAAGATTCCGAGGGCGCAGACTTCGAAGAAGGTTTCTCGTCGCCGACATCGAAATCCCCCGCGAATGACGACGAATCTGATTCCGAAGCAGCTGAGACAGACTTCGCTGTTGCCGAAGACATTTCCGAAGCAGCTGAGACAGATTCCGCTGTTGCCGAAGACATTTCCGAAGCAGCTGAGACGGACTCCGCTGTTGCCGAAGACATTTCCGAAGCAGCTGAGACAGACTTCGCTGTTGCCGAAGACATTTCCGAAGCAGCTGAGACGGACTCCGCTGTTGCCGAAGACATTTCCGAAGCAGCTGAGACAGACTTCGCTGTTGCCGAAGACATTTCCGAAGCAGCTGAGACAGACTTCGCTGTTGCCGAAGACATTTCCGAAGCAGCTGAGACGGACTCTGAAAGGGATAGTCCCGAAACGGTGGATTTAGAAGAAAGCGATCAACCTTCTTCAGCACTTACTCCGGCCACTGTCTCAAACCAGCAATCAGAAATGCCGGAGAGCAATCCTTTGTTATTGGCAGACAGACTCGCGACAGACTCGACAGGTGTAGAGGAGACTCCAGAAGCAGCCTCCGCACTAACCGTCTCCGAAATTCAGCCCTCTGTTATCGCAGTTGATTCTGAACAATCCAGCCAATCGAACGAAGATTTGGACATGTCGTCAGCTTTGGCAGTAGCCAAAGCACGCTCTCTTGAAGAACCTGGAGAGCTTACGATTGAACTTGACAGCCTCGGTTGGATATTTCGATCAGACCGTTCCACACCGGGCACCTGGCACTTTCTGGGTCGGGAAATTGTCGGCGACTCAACCAGTTTTCACTTTCTGTTCAACGGGACTGGCAAATGGAATTTCGTATTCGAGCGGCAAAATCTTTCCAGCGGCGAAAGTGAAGAGGTAAACAGAGAGGTTGCGGTGGGTGAGGCGGGTAACCCGCTTAGCGTAGAAAATGGCCCGATTCCAACTGCTTTGCCTACCCCTGTTCCCGGTATACCGCCCTCGGACGCGAATGCCAGATATGCGGCAGCTCTTGCCGCTGCAGCGGCAGGTAAAATTGATGAAGCGGTTAAGTATTATGAACAGGATGCCTCTCGAAACGATTCTGCCGGAGCGCGCGCGCGCGACGCACTAATGGAAATCGCCGCAGAATTTGGTATAGTAGGACCCTTGTTATCCTGGCTCCCTCGCTATTTGGAAGATAGTCCCAATCTCGAAGTACTTCGGGCGGCGTTGGAAGTTCTTACTAGCGAGGCGGGCTACGATGTTCAAAATCGAGCAATACTGGAGAAACTGGCAGAATCGGAATATGACCATCCCGAATGGCTTTACCGTCTTGCGGTTCTTCTGGAAAAGCCGGGAGAAGAAAGAGATCTAGACCGCGCCGCGCAACTATACCAGGAGGTGATAACCCGCTGGCCCTTGACTAAGTGGTGTGATCGCAGCGAGGAAAGATTGCTATGGTTACAACGGCACTATTTTCGTGTGCGATAGGTTACCGATCAGCCTTGTATTCGAGTATTTTGGCGATATTATGGAGAACGCTAATCGTGCTCGAGGGGAACTGACGGATATTATTTCCGGTATTGCAAGGCGCATATCTTGAGAAGCCAGAGTAATCTGAGAAAAATATCAAAGATGCTGTGAAATTAGCATCGCGTTCTTGAGAAGCAGGTGTAAACCTTTGAGTTGCGAGACGGTTGGTAAACTGCACGGAGGTACTTGACGGTCGGGTTATGAATTCAATAAAATCTGTAGAAAATTCATAAAACTTGTTCACGATAAAATAATGATTCTTCTTGGCGATGACGCTGCTAATTTGTCGCTCAAAGAGCCTTACGTGAAATCCGACGGGGTGTCCTTTTAATAGTGGATACAGTGACTGGACAGAGCGCGGTTGAGATAGCTCAGAGTGTCAATGAAGCGTTAAATCTCAGCGGCATAATCCTAGGTAAATTCGATTCAGATACCCGCGGTGGAATAGCACTATCATTTAAGAACGTAGTGGGTAAGCCGGTCAAATTTATCGGAGTTGAATGAGGAATCCGAAGAACTTGAGCCCTTTCGTCTCGACAGAAATGCATCTAGAATACTTTAGGATGGGTGATAGCTTGGTTAACAAGACACAGGAAGCGATTGACATAGAATCTACTGAATGCTTACAGGGGAAAATAGACGATTATTCTATTGATGATCTTGGAAGTAAGAAGCAATCATCATATAATCGGCCCACTTGGAAGAAAACAAACAGCAAATGGGAACGGAAATAGCGTATCTGATATACTCTGCTGCTGAAGATTTTCGATAGGCCCAGTAAGATAATAAGGAAGGAAACGAAATTTTGCAGCAACAGTTCATGGATGGTAAGGTGAATTTCAAGCTGCGATGGAAGGAGAACAATTTGTGAGTGTCAAAATCAGACTGAAGCGGATGGGTACCAAAAAGCGTCCGTATTATCGAATCGTAATAATGGATTCCCGAGCGCCCCGTGATGGTCGTACGATTGAGGAGCTTGGCTACTATCATCCCATAGAGTCACGTGATAAGCAGGTTTCCGTCAAAGCGGATAGAGTGCGAGAGTGGCTTGAGAAGGGTGCGCAACCGACTCCTACGGTTAAGCAACTGCTCAATAAGAACAGTATTACTATTAGGTAGCCAAAATGGAAAAGGATTTGATTGAATTTATCGCGCGATCCTTAGTTACGGGAGCAGATAAGGTAGATGTGACAACAATCGAGGGTGATAGATCTACCATTCTGGAACTCAAGGTGGATGAGAAGGATGTCGGCAAAGTGATCGGTAAGTATGGCCGGATTGCCAGGGCAATGCGCAATATCCTTGACGCTACATCCAACAACTCGGGGAAGCGCTTTGTATTGGAGATTTTGAGCTGATCTCCTATCGGCCAATGAGTTGATATGGATTTGATAGTTATCGGCACAATCAGAACAACTCGAGGGGTTAAAGGATGGTTGAAACTTCGCAGTTTCTCAGGCGAGTGGGATCACTTTTATGAGATTAAGACTTTGGTGCTCAGATCGAAAAATCACAAACGACAAAAGACATATCAGGTAGAGAAATTTGAGATAAAGCACAGAGTTGGAACTATTAAACTTCTTGGAATTGATACACCGGAAGATGGGAAATCCCTGACAGGCTATGAGATATTGGTTCCCAGGCATCAGGGGGCGCGCTTGAAAGAAAATCAATGGTATCTGTGCGATCTTGTTGGGCTTAGAGTATTGGATACTGAAGGTCGAGCACTTGGAGAGGTTATCAGTGTGACTGAAACATCAGATGATATTCTGGAAATTCGTAGACCAGGTGGAGGAAATTTCATGATTCCATTCCGCTCGAATTTTGTCCAGGAACCTAATCTGGAAAACCGTACTATAGTGCTTACCACGGATTGGTTGCAGAACTAGAAGTGAAAATCGCAATACTCAGTTTATTCCCCGATATACTCAAGGGATATTTCGTCGATTCGATTATGTCCAGAGCTGTTGGCAAGGGTCTGATTGACTACGAACTTGTCAATATTCGGGATTATGCGTATGATAAACACCACGTTTGCGACGACAGTCCCTACGGCGGCGGGGCTGGTATGGTCATCAAGGCCGAACCCTTGGCGAAATCTCTTGATTCGATTGGAGTGAAGGGAAAAAGGGTGATATATCCTACGCCCTCCGGGCGGGTTTTTTCGCAGAGTATCGCCAGAGAGCTTGCGGCGGAAGAAGAGTTAATTTTCATTTGTGGGCGCTACGAAGGCATCGACCAACGTGTAATAGATTTGTATGTTGATGATGAGATATCCATAGGTGATTACGTAATCTCTTCAGGGGAAATCGCAACGCTGGTACTGGTAGATGCGGTGTATAGACTGATAGAAGGTGTTATTGCAGGGGATTCATTAGAAGAGGAGAGTTTCACCCAATCGCTTCTTGAGTATCCGCATTACACCAGACCGGAGGTTTTCAGAGGGCTTGCGGTTCCGAAAGTTTTGCTTGGCGGACACCACGCTGAAATTGAAGCTTGGCGCTTAAGAAAGAGGGTAGAGAAAACGCTCAGGACTCGCTCGGATCTATTAAGAGAAAACAAGGTTGGGAAGGATGTTCTTAGAATTCGCGATGAACTGCTGGATAATTAGATAGGATGAAATGATGGATGTAATAAGAGCTCTTGAAGCGGAACAGATTAAGAATGAAGCCGAGAAATTCCGCATTGGAGATACGGTACGCGTGCACTATCGCATTGTAGAGGGGAAGAACGAGCGTATTCAGATTTACGAAGGCCTTGTAATAGCTGCAAATAACTCTGGTATCAGGCGGAGTGTTACGGTTCGTAAGATTTCCTATGGTGTGGGTGTTGAGCGTATCTTCCCGGTGAATTCTCCAAAAGTCGAGAAAATCGAAGTTATACGGCATGGAAAAGTTCGCCGTGCCAAGTTATACTATATCCGCAATCGGATTGGGAAAAAGGCCACCAAAGTAAAAGCACTCATTAAGAGTAAGAAGAAAAGCAGCTGATATATGGGAAAATGACTGTCCCCCTATCAAGCAAAGTTTCAAGTTTATCCGCAAGGCTTGGTTTTAAAACTGGCCAGCTTGTCACCGCTCGTATTAAATCAGTCCTGCCTGACGGAAAATATCGGTTGATTCTGAATAAGCATAGCGTGATAGCTAGAAGCAATCTTGTTTTCAGGGAGGGTGAGCAAATCCGTGCGCGGTTCATCAGGGGGAGTAATGGGATATATCTCCACTTGCTGGAATCCAGACCCGAGCTAGCACGTCCAGGTTTCTCCGGCGAATCAGCAGGAGCCATGCTTTCAGCTGCCCTGATTCGAGCAGGGTTACCACTTCCAGATGACATTGAAGGAGCTCGAAGGATGGCTTTGCTCAAGCGTACAAAGGGCATTGGGAAGAGAATGGCCCGACTTTATGCTGAATTACTGGCCAAGGGCACCGATCCAAACGCCAATTTTCTCGAAATGATTGATCAAGCATTCTCCGAAGGAGGAAATAGACGGCAAGGTAGATGGCCTGCTCCGCCAGAAAGCAGTCAGCTATCGGCTGAATTCTGTAGTGCAGATATCGACATCGATCCTCTCTTAAATCTGTTAGCTTACGATAGCAGAGAAAAGGATGGTTGGAATTTTGTTCGATTGAAAAAAAACTTCGGTGATTGTGAAATCCGAATGATGTGGAAAATTCGCAAAGGAATTGATCCTGCTATTGCGCTTACTATTCAAGACGGTAAGCGAAATTTCGAATTTCTTATGGAGGGTCTCGAAAAAACCCGAATGGCCGTGTTTTCTGATTCGAGAGCAGAGATAGATATCGGGATTTGGAACTCATTTTGCGAATCTCTGGCTTCATTGGGCATCAAGGTAGATGATGCTATCTTGGAACTACATAATAGTGATGGCTTTACACCTGAAAATCCTGCGCTCGCTGGCAGTTTGGAGGAAGATTGATGGAAGAAAAAAAAGCTGCCGCACTGGGTTATGAACCAGGGGATTATGCCCCGAAAATTTTTGCCAAGGGGACGGATGTCGTCGCTGATGCAATTTGCAAAATTGCACAGGAAAATCGTATCCCCATCGTCAAATCCCCACATCTGGCATATTCTCTTTCCGAAATTAATCCATTCGATTATATTCCCGAGAAGTATTGGACAGCGGTGGCGGAAATTCTGAGATTCGTCTACGAAACCCGAAGAAATGATGAATAATACAGATGAACGCCATACGAGTTGATGAAGGCAGGCCAGATATTTTTTCACCCGGTATACATTGAAGATGATGTTGTCCTTGTCCCGGCTGGAATAGCGATTAGGGGAAAAGATTTTGAAAGACTTCGGATCCGGAAGGTTCAAAGCGTTGAAACAGAGGGATAGCTTCAGGATATCACTGAAACGTTTATGCCACCAGAGAATACCCGGGCTTTGCCGGTAGATGCTGAGAGCTTCAATTACTATACAAAATCATGATGAGATGGGATGGCAAAGGATATCCGAGGATCCTTAAAGGCGATGATATCTTGTTTAACTCGAGAATCATTGCTGTTATGGATGCGTTTATAGCCATGATTTCAGAACGATTATGACGAAAATCCATGATTGGATACGAGACGATTAAGGCGCTACCTGGAGATAATCAGTGGAAATTCGATCCGGAAATTGTAGGGCTGATTATTGAGATGGGCATTTACTCGTTTAGGAATCCAGTTCAACTTCCTGATAGCCGCATTGGCAGGGTTTGCAACACTGACAAGAATACACCCCTACGTCCAGAAGTGCTCATACTAATCGATAGGGTAGACACAAAATTTCGAGATAGCACGGCTCTTACTATAGATTTACATGAAGAGATTGTTCATTACCCGCATGGCATAGTAGTTTGCCGCAAAATCAAAGTTTGAAAAATGAAAAGTAGTATCAAGGGTTTAGAGGGAGAAAACAAAGTCTCACAATACTTTATAGAGAAAGGGTATGAAATTCTGGAAAGGCGATTCAGATTAGGGCCGAGTGAAGTCGATATTATAGTGAAGAAAGGGGATACAGTTGCTTTCGTAGAGGTTAAAACCTGGGATGCACTGGGAATGGAAAACCTAGAATTTTCAATTAACGCCCGCAAACGTAGCAAAATACGAGAAGCAGCATCCTACTTTCTAGTATGTCATCCTGAACTCGGGACTTATAGAGTCCGCTTTGATCTTGTTTTTCTATCACGGAGGATGGAGAGATTGGATCATTGGGAAAATGCGTTTTAGGGAGAAGGAGCTCCGACAGTGCGCATCGCGAAGCAAACCAATTTCGATAAGCTGGAGGAATTGAAGGTCAAAATAAACGATCAGCAATATCTCCAGGTAGCGATTAATCGAATCGCTGTAAAATTGTCGAATGAGATAGTCAATCGCAGTGGAAAAACAAAGTAAGTTCAAATTCCAGATGTATGTGATTACCGAAGAGGTGGTTCACGATACATCTGCTTGGCTAAAGCTAATGAACTTGGGACACTCAAGTCTTCAATTCCTGGGAAATGAAGTTTTGCAGTGCTAGAATTCGCGGAAGAGGCTGATCGTTAAATTCAAGTTGATTGGGAAAACGTTGAAACCAGAAACGGCCGTATTTTGAGAATGCGGAAAGTCTATTCTGCAGTGTATAAACCCTAATGATAAGTGAATACTTTTAAGCGTCTTTCCTTCCTGAAGCTATTCTGGTAAACCAAAAAACTCTCTCTCTTTTAGGGGCATCTCTCTTTTTTTTAGAATCAGGCCGGATGCTTCTCAATAGGAGCCGTGCACGGCAGTTGTTGAAGCGTTTTAGAGATTTTGAAAATCGCGAAGCAATCCACTTGCTTGTTTTCTTACCGCGTGGTTGTATCCACTCCCTGCTTCTGCTATACGCACCACTTCGGCGAGTAAAAGAGGATTGATTTTATCCAAATCTCGTTGCACTATCGCTTCAACCGAACTGATGAATATGGATGCAAGACGGTTGTCCCTTGTTAGAACTGTCTGTCTACGCATTGCCCTGTAAATCAGCTGATCTCTCAATACTCTGTCCTCGTTATCATCAATCGATGTGATGGCAAGGATTGCTTCAGAGGTTACCATTGGCTCCGGATCGTTAAGGAGTACTCTTCCCAATTCGTAAGTGGTTCTATTCGATCCGATTAAACCCAGTAGACGCACCGCTTCCCGCCTAACTTCGGGATAATCGTTCAGGATATATCCCTGTTCTCTCGCTATGCTGCTTACACTTTCGCTCGCCAGATTTGAAAGAATATCCACAATTTGTGTATTATCCGACGCCGATCCGTCCTCAATCATTTTCTCGATCTTTTCAAGGGCAGACATCTTGAAATTCCTGTCCGAGGATTCTGCCTCCGCTTTCATCATCATAGTTTTGATGTCGCCCTGGAGGTAAAGTTCCTCTATAGTCTGCTCCTGTGCAGCTAGTAATTGACACAGCAATATCCCCAAAACCATGCTGGTTGTGCGAGTTCTCATAGTTAGGCTCCCTTCAGTTTAGAATTCTCGATATCCTGGTGATATCCTATTATATCGGCGATTTTGATGTATACCCCCATATCATTTCCATATAATGATTTGCCATTTGCCATGGATTCTTTCTATTTCATATAGCCTAGACTTACTACCTTCGTACATGGAATATGCAATGGCTCGTTTTGAGCTGGCAATTTCGATATCCTCCAATTCAGCATCATAGCGGCTGGGAACCACAACCCACTCGTAATAATCCTTTAGACTCTTTAAAACTTACCCTTAGCTCTAAGACGAGGAAAGAGGCTAATCTCGCTTAGAACTTCGCTGGAACTGTAGTGATTTATATAATCACTGCTTTAGGTATGACAGCCATTTCTCATATCTGCCGTTCGAAATGTCCGAGTTTATCCTAAGTACCAGGATTTCGAGTTCCTCTTTGGCCCCTTGGTGACTGTACTGAGAGATCGTCTTTATGTTTGAGGTTTCTCATGGACAGCTTGCCCACCGATTCGAAATCGCGTTTCGCGCTTTGGCAGGAAAGAGTGGCCAGGGTGAGAGCCAATATTGCAAGTGTTCGAATTTCCTTCATATGGCCATGATATTTTGCGTCAAAAGCAGAGTCAAACACAGAACTGGATAGGCTGCGAAAAAAAATTGAATTCCATGTAAAATGCGAAGCATTGTGATTCCCATGAACTAGATTTCCTGCTCCCGCTATCGGGATTGAGGAAGTTCGATTTTTCAAAAAGTCAGCTTGTGAAACTATGCGTCGATTCTCAAGACTCATCCAGAATCCTTCATACTGCCTTTGACCCGAATAAGCGACCGCACTATTATCCTTAGACATGATTAGAGCAGTTTTTCCCGGATCATTCGACCCCCCAACTTTGGGGCATCTCAACATCATCAGTAGAGGAGCGGTCCTTTTTGATTCATTAGACGTAGTGGTTGCAGTCAACACAAGGAAAACCCCTCTGTTAAAGCCACAGCAGATTAAAATTTTGCTGGAAGAACAGATAAGGGATTTAAGGTTATCGTCAGTCAGAGTTGTCGTGCACAATGATTTAATAGTCAACTATTGTCGCTCGATAAACGCGAATGTTTTGTTAAGAGGTGTGCGTTCTTCTTCTGATTTCAATTATGAATTTGAACTGTCAATTCTGAATAAACAACTAAATGGTGGTATGGAAACGGTATTTCTTCCAACAGAACCCAGGTATCTTGTACTTCGTTCAAGCACTATCAAAGAATTATTGAAGTATCGGGGGGATATATCAGAAATGGTTCCACCCGCTGTCGAGAAGGCTCTGTTTGAATTAACTTGAGATACATGAATAACTCACGACAAACTTTGGGCTTGGATGAAGAAGCACTTTGAAAAAGGCAATTCAGGAATCAATGCTTACATTATCTAAAGTCCTTTTGGCATTTCGCGAGACTAAGTACGCATCCTTGCTGGCACACGACAGAGTTTGGCTAACCCTTTCGGAGTGGCTGTGGACTCATCCGGCAATTTCATTATACGGCAGATACTGGTAACCACCCCGGAAGTTGGAGCTGCCTCAGGAAGCAAGCAGGAGCCCTCAAGTAAGCCATGACGATGTTTTCGGTCAAGCGAACAGGCCCGCGTCCCCTGCTTTCACAAGTAGCGTGGGAAACCGCCGGGCGCACCTATTTATCGTGGTAAGTTCCCGCGATTGATTTCATATCCAGAGCTTGACCTGCTTTGTCATCGAGCCGGTTTTGAACCATTGCCGTTACCCCGGTTGCCAGTCCATAGAGATTTATGAATCCCTCCGCATCTGCATGGTTGTAAGAGCTTCTGCCAAAGCTGGCGAGTTCTTTCAAATAGAGGGCATAGGGAGACTTACGGGCCAAAACGCTTGCATTGCCCTTGTAAAGTGATAATCGAACAGAGCCCGTGGTATACGAGCTTGCTTCAACCATAAAAGCTTCAAGGGCTTTGCGTGCGGTGGTAAACCATTTTCCGGCGTATACTAAGCCGGAATAGTGCTGAGAAAGCTGGTTTTTCAGGTTCAAAGTGTCATAGTTTATCGTGAACATTTCCAAGTCTCTAAGAGCCTTGTATAGCAGAGTGCCGCCCGGTGTTTCATAGACACCCCGACTTTTCATTCCCACCATGCGTGTTTCCACAATGTCAACACGGCCTATTCCGTTCGTTGCGGCCAGTTTATTCAGTCGTGTTAGCAATGTCAGGGGTTTTAGCTCCTCGCCATTTAGTCCCACGGGGATTCCCTTTACGAAGTCTATGGTTATCTCACTAGTCTTATCGGGCGCATCCTGAGGGCTTTTTGTAAGGTGATACATCTTTTCGTCGGGTTGCCTCCAGGGATTTTCCAAAGGTCCACCTTCATGGCTCATATGCCAGAGGTTCCAATCCCGGCTGTAGATATTCTCGCGGCTAATTTCGCCCAAATCGAGATTGTGCGCCTCGGCATAAGTAATTGCCTGCTCCCGGCTTTGGATATCCCATAGGCGCCAGGGGGCTATCACTTTGAGATTGGGCGCAAGAGCCTTGTAAGTAAGTTCGAATCGCAATTGGTCGTTACCCTTGCCAGTGCAACCGTGTGACAGAGCATCGCAGCCTTCGGCGCGCGCGATTTCCACCTGTTTGCTAGCTTGAAGAGGGCGCGCGACTGCTGTGCCAAGAAGATATGCTCCCTCGTAAATTGCGCCAGCTCTGTTAATTGGGAATAGGTAGTCGTTTATGAACTCTTCTCGACAGTCGACAAGATAATATTTTGATACCCCGGAACTCCTGGCTCTTTTTTCAATGGCTGCCCAGTCTTCTTCCTGGCCGATATTGGTACAAACAGCGATGATCTCTGGATTGTCGAAATTTTCCTTGAGCCAGGGCACAATGATGGATGTATCTAGACCCCCTGAGTAAGATAGGCAGATTTTTTTAGCCTTGCCGTCGTTTTTCATATTGCTTCCTTTATAGTGTCAAAAAGAATGTGAACTCCTTCGGTTAGTTCATCATAACTTATCACCAATGGCGGAGCAAGCCGCAACACGTCCAAACCTGATTTCAAGATTATCAAACCGGCTTCGAGGGTCTTCTTAAGCACCTTGTTGCACCATGAGGAATCGTACTTTTCATCCACGAGGTGCAGTCCGCGTAGCATGCCAATTCCGCGAACTTCGCCCGGGATGCCTAGACTTTTTAGTCCTTCGTTAAGCAGCGATTCCAGAAATGCGCCTTTTCGATTAACTTCCTCCATGAAGACAGGATCGTTCAGCAAATCCCATGTTGCGGATGCAACGGCCGTTGTCAACGGTCCGCCACCGAAGGTTGTGGCATGCAGGCCCGGTTTAAGAAGTTGATTAATCTTGGACGGTATTAACACGGCTGATAACGGAAGGCCGGCGGCCAGAGGCTTGGCAAGTGTAATGATATCTGGTTCCAAGCCGACAAGACTGCTGGCGTATAGCTCGCCGCAGCGCCCCAGTCCGCTCTGAATTTCATCTGTTATCAGCAGAACATCGTATTGCCTGCAGAGTGCATTCAGAGTCCTGACGAAGGCCTCGTTAGGCTTGTGCAACCCCCCCTCGCCTTGAATTGGCTCGATTATGACAGCCGCGAAGCTTTCATCCAAAGTATTCCGCAGCGCTTCCTCATCGTTCAGGGGCAGTATCAACGCGCCTGGAATAAGAGGGTTAAACGGCAGTCGATATTGGGTATTCGCCGTAAGACTGAGAGCGCCCATGGTACGCCCGTGAAACCCACCCGAAAATGCAAGAAAACCGTGATGCCCGTCGCCCCGTTTATCGCTTGCATACAATCGCGCATATTTTAGAGCAGTCTCATTAGCTTCCGAACCGGAATTACCGAAATGAACTGCCTCAAATTTTGAAGTTGATCCTCTAGGCGGCCCTGCGGCGATAATTTTTTCTGCAAGCTCCAAGGCCGGCCCAGTTGTAAACAGATTCGAAACATGAATCAATTTGCGCATTTGCTTAGCGGCTATCTCCGCCAGGTCCAGCCGACCATAACCCAGAGAGTTAACCGCGATTCCAGCGCCCATATCAAGGTATTCGCGTCCGGAGCGATCACTGATTCGGCACCCGCGCCCCTTCTCCATCACGAGTAGATTTTCAGCATACTGCCTTGGCAGGGGGGGCTTGCTAGCATAGGCATCCAGCATTACTTTTCACCTCCAATCGCGGTTCCTTTTTGGCGTATTAATATTTTCTTTAAATCTCCATATCTCAAGTAATCACCTATGAATACGACTCCCACACCGCCCTTCAACGCATCAATGGCCGATCGAACCTTGGGTATCATACCCCCCCATATTTCACCATCGGCAATCTTTTTTTCGGCCACTAGTGGATCGAGTCGCCTGATGAGTTTATTATCCAACAATATGCCCGGGATGTCCGATATAAACACCAGGTTTTGCGCTTCGGAATCCAAGGCGAAAGCCAGAGCCACTTCATCCGCGTTAACGTTCAATCCACGTCCCTCTGCATCGCTTGCTGTGGGAGCCAGCACCGGCAGATAGCCGTTCTCCCAGAGCATTCTAAGCGGTCGGGTATCAAGGGAAGCCACCCGGCCAGTTCTGCTGCCCCCACCCCCGGCACTCTTCGCAAGAATGAGCCCCCCATCAACTCCGGAAAGTCCCCAGGCGTCCAAACCTTCCCGTCTTAGCAACCTGACAAGGCGTTTATTAACCGCTCCTGCCAGCGCCATATCCACAAGGGGCATAATTTCGGCAGTTGTTTCCCTTAAGCCATTAACGAAGGTGGGTTCATAGCCCCATCTATCTTCCATTTCGCTAATCATCGAGCCACCGCCGTGAACCAGCAAGACTGGATCCTTGCTCCAGTTTGGAAACTCACGCAGCTCGGTACCCAGTTTGGAAACAAGTCCGTCATTCTCTGCAAAACTTCCGCCAATTTTTATCACCATGGAGTTCATACCCTAAACCTCCCCTCGAAGAGGGAGTCCACAGTCTTGCGGAAAACCGAAGCGAATATTGAAATCCTGAATCGCTTGGCCACTCGCGCCCTTCAGTAAATTGTCAATCACACTGAAGAGAAACAGCATTGAAACACCATTCCCGGTACTTTCCACTGTCCAACCAATATCACAGCGGTTTGAACCGACAACGTCTCGTGTCGATGGAATCCGATTGCCTGTAAGGTTGATAAAAAGCTTATCCGCATAGGCTCTTCCAAGTGCCTCCTCAACTCTCATCGCTATTTCCCTATGTTCGCCGTTAACAGGAACACTGATGGTCGAGAAGATTCCGCGACGCATTGGAACAAGATGAGGTATGAAGAAGAGATTACAACTAATGCCGGCACGCCTGATTTCTTGAACCATCTCTGGATGATGGCGATGACTGATACCCGGATTATATGCGAGCGCATTCTCCGAGCGCTCAACAAACATTGAATCCTTTTTCTCAGATCTGCCGGCTCCGGAGATTCCGCTCAGTGAGTTTATTGTTATTGTTGCAGAGGCAATCACTGAGGCGTGCGCGAGCGGCAATATCGGGAGAAGCGCGCATGTGGGATAGCAACCCGGAACAGAAATCAGATTCGCCTCGCGGATATCATTCTCGCGCAGTTCTGTGAGACCGTAAACAGCGGTTTCCCGCAGCTTCCTCATCGGTGGTGCTGTTCCATAGGCGCGTCTATGCGCTTCTTCGTTTTTAAGTCTAAAGTCTGCCGATAAATCGAGTACTATGGAGTTCGAAAAAAAGGGCTTGCAAAACTGTGCGGATACCCCGTGAGGCAGAGCCGAAAAAACAGCATCGGGTTTGGCCCGGAGCGCTTGATCGCGGCTCAGCAGCGAACGCTCACTGGGCAATTTGCCCTGGGTATCCGCGCCCAAACCCCAGTCTACCTCATCGATGGGCCTGCCCACGGCAGTTGAGGACACCGGGATAAGTTCCGTAACCTTAGGATGATCCATAAGCAGGCGCATTAGGACGGCGCCGGTATACCCCGAGGCACCCAGTACGCAAATCCTCATTTGCCCCCCTGCTCGCTCGCCATTTTCTGCGGACTAAATTTCCGCCAAATCATCAGGGCCTCCTGGGGACAATATATCGCATCGCCGCCGACAATCGTACCGGGAAGTTCAAGCGGTTTTGATTCAAGCAGATTAGGAACGGCCACCAAATTCACATGGTCGCACAGCTCCCTGATAATCCCAAGTCGGCTATTTTGGGAGTTCATCGCGTGTATATACATAAGTACGTATAAACATTCAAGAGGCCAATCCTGATTGACTCTTCGCTTAGTTTGGGTAGCGGTTTATAATTCGATATGCTGCCTGCTTCGGTTTTCCACAAAGATACGACGGAATCCACAATGGATGATGCGCGTAGTGCGGTTCTTTCTGGCTATGGTCATGGAACCCTTTGCACGGCCACAAAACAGAATTCGGGCAGAGGTAGAATTCCAGGCAGGAAGTGGGAAGATGACGGCGAAGGAGCTCTGCTGTTCACCCTCGTAATTCACGAGAATAAATGTGGTGTTAAATATCCAGTCACCCAACTCTTAGCCCTTGCAGTGTGTCAGTGGTTGGAGGATGTTCACGGCTTACAACCCCAAATCAAGTGGCCGAACGATGTGTGTATTTCAGGCGCCAAAATTGCGGGAATACTTGTCGAAAAAGAAGGGCCTTTTTTCTTAGCCGGAATAGGGGTGAATTTTAGGCAGAATAGCTTCTCGAAAGCCTTCCGCCAACCTGCTACCAGTCTCACCCTTGCTAAAGGTATCCATGCGAACCAATCCCTTACTGAAGGTTTTGAATTATCTGCCCTTCTAACTAGAATTGAACTGAATCTCAATGTCAATCCTCCCATACAGGAAGTTATTCACCGTTTAAGGGGCATCGGCTTCGAAGTGGAACTCTGTCTTGGATACCCTGACCAGAAGAAGAAGCTTCGCGGGAGAATGTTGGGACTTCAGAAAGACGGAGCACTGTTGATTGAGTTGGAATCCGGCAATACGCATGCGGTTTATAGCGGAGAAATTGATGGGATCCGAATCAATACAAAATGATTGAAAGAAAAGTCTTGATAGTTGGGAATACTTTTTAGTATTTTCATCAGGGGGAGGCGCTATTCATGAGGCGCAGTATTCCCCAGATAAAAACAAAATACCGAAAGGGAGTTTTTCGTAATGGCCAAACAATTGATGTTCGATGAGGACGCGCGTAAAAAGCTGCTTAGTGGCGTCCAGAAGTTGTCCGATGCCGTAAAGGTCACATTAGGCCCCAAGGGACGCAATGTATTGCTAGATAAAAAGTTCGGCGCACCAACCGTAACCAAGGACGGTGTTTCAGTGGCTCGTGAAATCGAACTCGAGGAACCGTTCGAGAACATGGGGGCCCAGCTTCTCAAAGAAGTTGCAACAAGAACCAACGATGTTGCTGGCGATGGTACCACAACCGCAACTGTACTTGCGTATTCCATGATTAAAGAAGGTTTGAAATCGGTTGCCGCCGGAATAAATCCGATGGGGATTAAACGCGGAATCGACAAAGCCGTCCATGTTGCCGTAGAGGATATCCGTAAAAATAAGAAGATTATCAAGGATAGGGAGGAGATTGCACAAGTTGCCGCGATTTCAGCCAATAACGACCATGAAATTGGTGAGGAGATTGCGAATGCAATGGAAAAAGTGGGTAAGGATGGAGTAATCACTGTTGAAGAGTCAAAAACCATAGAAACCACCACTGACTTTGTTGAAGGGATGCAATTTGATCGAGGTTATCTTTCTCCTTATTTTGCCACCAACAGGGACAATATGACCACCGTAATGGAGAATCCTTATGTTTTGATTTTCGATAAGAAAATTAGCAGCATGAAAGATCTTCTACCAATACTTGAAAAAGTGGCCCAGGCAGGCAAGCCCATCCTTATTATCTCCGAGGATGTCGAAGGCGAGGCCCTCGCAACTCTTGTTGTCAACACAATCCGTGGAGCTCTCAACGTATGCGCGGTAAAAGCACCTGGCTTTGGCGATCGCCGCAAAGCGATGTTAGAGGACATTGCCACGCTCACGGGTGGACAGGTTATCTCTGAGGAAGTGGGATTGAAGCTGGAGAACACAGAGATTAATCAACTTGGTCAGGCGGTTACGATAAAGGTGGAAAAAGAAAACACCACCATCATCAACGGTGCCGGCACGGAGAGCGACATCAAGGGCCGCATATCACAAATCAAGTCTCAAATTGAAGAAACCACTTCGGATTACGATCGCGAGAAACTTCAGGAACGCCTTGCCAAACTCGCTGGTGGCGTTGCTGTAATCAATGTAGGCGCACCCACGGAAGTTGAGCTGAAAGAGAAAAAGCACAGGGTTGAAGATGCACTATCGGCCACCCGTGCAGCGGTTGAGGAAGGCATTGTATCAGGAGGTGGGCTCACTCTTATACAGGCTGGAAATGCCTTGAACAAGGTAGATCAGGATAAACTGCCCGATGACGAAAAAGTTGGATTCAGCATCGTGAAGCGGGCTCTTGAAGAACCCATAAGACAAATAGCCGAGAATTCCGGCGTTGATGGCTCTATCATTGCTGAGAAGGCCAAGTATGAGAAAAAGGGCACTGGCTTCGATGCAAATACCTTGGAATGGGTAGATCTTGTTGTCTCTGGTATTATCGATCCCGCCAAAGTAGCCAGAAGCGCTTTGCAAAACGCCTCTTCGATTGCGGGACTCCTACTGACAACAGAATGCACCGTCACCGATCTGCCTGAGAAGGAAGCACCGGCTGCTCCCCCCGGAGGAGGTGCTGGCATGGGCGGCGGCATGGGCGGAATGATGTAGTCGTTTAAAAGGAATAGAAGTCGCGACCGGGGTTCTCCCCGGCCGACTCAACTGTTATCTTAACTTTCTTGGAACTAAGATGTTGAAACGAGAGAATTATATGTTTACCATCGGTTACGATGGCGGTAAGGCAATTGTTGATAAACGCTCCAAATCCAATTTCGGCAAACTGAGCGTGAGAGAACTTGCCGATAAGGGCCTGTTCCGGGCTGCTTATCTCGCTGCCACATACGATGCAGATAGTGTCGCGGTTGAGTATGTTTTGGAGAAGTTCAATTCCATTACCCCTCACAAGGGCAAAACAGAGCTTGATAAAGTTCTGGGAGTCCAGCCACCATCAGAAAATATCTCGGGTGCTCGCGCAGTTTAAACATCCGCATTGACGAGCCTTAGGCTTCGTGCTACGGTGTCTTGGTTTCATACTTATTTGAAAGGCGGGTCCCATGCTAAGCAATCTTACTTTTCTATCAGGAGTCCAAACGCCAGGTGGCGCGGAAGGGGGCTCCGGCGGCTATGTGCAGGTGCTGATCATAGTAGGCATTTTCGCCATATTTTACTTCTTAATTATTCGTCCTCAGCGCAGGAAACAAAAAGAAACTAAGAGAATGATTGAAGGCGTCAGGAAGGGCGACAAGATTACCACCATCGGTGGAATTCGAGGTGTGGTAAAAAATGTGATGGAGAAATCAATAATCATTGAGGTGGATAATAAAGGAACAACTTTGGAATTTATGAAGACTGCCATAGGTTCGGTGGATGCAATGACTCCAGAGAAACCATTCAATAACGGCGGGAAGTAGAAATCGTCCGAATAAGAATTCCCTCCGGAGATAATGATGACTAAACTAATGCGTGCGCTCTTAGTTCTTACGCTGCTGGTACTAGGCAGCGTTTTCCTGTATCCGACAATAAAATGGTATTTCTTGATCGACACCGAAATGAAGAATCTCGCAAATGGAACCTCCACGGGAATTCGAATCTGGTCGGTAAACCAGGCTAACCGAATTACCGACGAACTTGAGCGGATTAGTCAAAATTCAGAGACGGTTCAAAATCCGATACCTGAGGAATATGAATTCCTGCAAAAAATAGCCAGGGAGAATTATCGCTTAGGCAAAAGCGATATGCCTGGAGACTGGACTCTTGGCGCTGTTTTGAATGGATTTCGTGATTTTGATGATTTGCGTAATTCTGTCGAGGACTATTATCGTCAGAGCATCTTGGATTTGAAGGAAATGAAGGGGCGCATACTTACTCTTGGTCTGGATCTTTCAGGAGGACTCAGCATTGTAGTTGAGCCGGATTTCTCATCCCTGGAGGATGCTAGCACTGAGGTGATATCCTCAGCCGATCGCGACGCGGCTCTGGAATCTGCCATTGAGGTTATCAGCAACAGAATCGATACCTTCGGTGTAACAGAACCACAGATACGCCGGCAGCTGGACGACTCAGTTCTCATAGACATTCCCGGAGAAGCCGATCCCGAGCGCGTAAATTCTTTTCTTATAGGCCGTGGTTCGCTGGGTTTTCATATCGTTGATGATGAGGGAACACAGGCAGTGCGCGATTATGTAGAATCGGGGGGTGTGATTGTCGATGGTAAGCCCGTAGATGATGGAATCCTCGCCGAAGGACTAGTTGCCCTAGGGTATTATACTAAAGATGCCTACAATATCGACCAATTCAATGGTTGGATAGCAGTTTCACAGAAACCCGATCTCGATGGTTCTCATATTCGTGAAGCCAAGCCGGAAACCGATCCAGAAGATCTCAGGCCAATCGTTATTTTCCGGCTCGATCCGGAAGGTGCAACCATATTTCAACGCCTTACGGCAGAGAATACAAAAAAATTCATGGCGGTCGTGCTGGATGACAAGATTAAGGCCAATGCATACATTGAAGAAGCCATCCCAGGGGGCACTGCGCGTGTTACGGGCTTTAACTATCGCGAGGCTAATGACTTGGCAGTGGTACTTCGCACCGGCTCTCTGCCGGTACAGTTGGATATTCGCTCACTCCAGTCGATAGGCGCTTCTCTTGGCAGGGATACTATCCAGGCTGGACTGCAGGCCATACTTATCGGTTTTGGACTCGTATTCCTTTTCATGGCGCTCTGGTATAGAGGTGCGGGTGTTATCGCCGATATCGCCTTGGCCATGAATCTGTTCTTGCTCACCGCGATCTTATCGAGTTTCAATTTTACCCTCACTATGACCAGTATTGCAGGTTTGATTCTTACCGTGGGGATGTCCGTCGATGCGAATGTCATAATCTTTGAGCGGATTAAAGAGGAACGAAGATTAGGCAAAAACAGAGCAATGGCAGTCGACACAGGTTTCAAGAAGGCCTTTTGGACCATAATGGATGCCCAAATTACAACCCTGATAGCGGCACTCTTCCTTTCCCAGCTGGGGAAGGGACCTGTTCAAGGATTTGCAATCACCTTAGCCTGGGGTATTGGATGTTCCCTCTTTACGGCTCTTTTCGTCTCCCGGCTGATTTTTGACATCGGAACAGAAAGCTTCAAACGACAAAAACTCAATATTGCGTGGGTATTCAAGAAAACATGAAAGTATATAACGTTACATCCTATCGCATCCCCGCACTTATAGCTTCCGGTTTTTTTATCCTGGTTTTCTGGACTTATACGCTATTCATCAACGAGGGGTTCAACTTTGGCATCGATTTCAAAGCCGGGTTGAATATCGTCGTCGACATATCCGCGGAGTCAAATGAACAGAAGCTCCGTGAACTCCTTGATGAATTCGATCCACAGATTCAAACAGCGGGAGACGAGGACGGTCGTTTCATCATTCGCATCGCAGATGACTCAGGAGTTGCGGATTTTCAACAAATCACCACTCAATCGGTTCTTGGTATTCTTAGTGCTCAATTCGAATCAGTTGCAATTGTGTCCGAAGAGTATATAGGTTCAAGCTTCGCGACCAGCCTGGCGACACAAACCATTTGGTTGACGCTTATAGCGCTGAGCTTAATACTTCTCTATGTTTGGATACGCTTCAAACTGAATTATGCGGTATCCGCGGTGGCTGCCGTTTTTCACGATGTGTTGTTTTTACTGGGATTCATAGGAGCTCTTCAGCTCGAGTTTTCAACTGCTACCATAGCAGCCATACTTACGATAATTGGATATTCCCTGAACGACACCATAGTAATATTTGATCGGATTAGAGAAAACGCAAGAATCACAAAGGATATAAGTTTCAAAGAGGTAATTAACCAGTCAATTTCTCAGTCTCTAAGTCGAACCTTAATCACCTCGTTCACCACTCTGCTTGCGGTAACCGCGATTCTGGTTTTCGCAACTGGCACAATCCAAGTCTTTGCGCTTAGCCTGGGGGTAGGTATCCTGGTGGGAACATACTCCTCTATCTTCGTGGCTTCACCGATCCTGCTTATCTGGCACGATAGGAGGCAGCAGAAGACAAGTAGAGGCATCGTTACCCCGCAGAGCAGTTCGTCGGTTAAATCGGTTTCAAGCAGTAGAGCGAGGGTGGTGTTGCAACCGAAGCGGCAAAGCGCCGAAGAGATAGCCGTAGCAACGCTTCGCCGAGCCAAATCGAAAGCCAAAAAGAAAAAGAAGAAGTGATAGCATACAGCCGGTAGGCACGTGTATTCTACCTTCGTGAAACCATCTGTTCCATGCTTTCTCTTCATCATGACGATAAGTCGTCTTGACGCGGAAACCGAAGCTGTATTCTGGTTTCACACAAACGACCGTTACAATCGTTCGGTTCTCAGAAATGCCATCGAGGTACCGGGCGGGAAGGAGCCATACGCATTTATAGCAAGTAAGCTGGGTTATGAGAATTGGATGACTCGCAGAAAAGGCGATATCACAATCTTGTCTGAAATAAGCAGCACCGGCAAGGTTCCTGTGCTCTGTTTTCACCGATTGGGCAAAAAGCAAAAATATGAACTGACGCCTGTTAGATTTCGACGCCTGATTAATTATATCAAAGACAACAAATGGTATCTTATATCAGATCATCAATACATAAGTGGAGACTTATCCAGAGTGCCAAACGGTTTCAAGCCTATAGTGATGGGTTCCGACGATGCCTCTTACGGTACCTTCACCTACCAAACCGTTGGCGGGAGCCTGTATGGCACCGTAAAGCGTAGGGCTGGCAAACCTCTTCTGGATAGGAACTCAATGGTATCGATACTCGAGAAGTATGCACCCAGGGAGGAAGGAAGGATAAATTTCACTTTCTACATTTCCTTCGACGCAGTGCCATTCCGCCAATTGGACGGCTACCGAAATCCAAAGTTTCCTTACAAGGGAATCCCCTTGGTGGCGGAAAAAATCAGATATCTAGATGAAAAATTTATCCTTGGAATTCATTCCCTCAACCATATCTATGCAAACGATATGGGGCCTGAGGCCTTTGCCAGGGATGTGCTCCGGGCCTGGGAACTTATAGACGAGTATGCCGGTGGGGAGGCCGTAAGTCTTCGGACACTTTCGTTCCCCTTCGGGATAGATCCACTTACTCCCTCCATGCGAAAGGAAATAAGCTCCCTAACTCACAATGGGCGACGCCTTAGCGGCGCCTTTGATTTCGATGACAAGCTCGCTCCGGCACCAGGCGCCCTTAGCGATGCTTTTGATATCTCGCGATATAACGTGGACAATAGAACCTGGAATCGCATTTTTGAAACTCTTGAATCCGCGAATGCCGTAGTTGTGCGTCGAGAGATTATCTGGGAAGTGGATACAAAAAAAGTGCCTAAGAGTCGATACTCGCTGGGAGCTACCGAAACTGATACTGTTTGGGTGCTTGTTCGTTCCCCGAAGCTTATCAATCCACTTCTTGATTCCTCACATAGTCGGCGGTAATAATCCACATTGACAGCATAGATTCTGACTCCGTAGAATATCATCCATTTTGTTGCAGAGAGAGAGTTTTACTGCCTTAGTATGATGAAATGAAGGAAATTGGACCACTAAGATGGATTTCCAACAATAGCAGTAGAAGAATCAGAGAGTTTTAGCTGAGCAAAAAATCAAAAAGAATTCGGTTTTTGGGGAAAATGCGGACTACACTGTAGCTTAAGAGCATATGGATTTAGATAAACAGCTTTTCAAGTACCTTGCAGTATTCATATTACTAAGCATTGGAGCCGGGGCACAAGCGGAGGTTGCCGATAAACCGGAGTGGTCGATGGATTTCCTCCCGCGGCAAAACAAAGCATGGTGTTCGCTTACCCCCTATTCGCAGCAACACGAAACAAGGGAATCGATTGCTAACTTCCCGCAGGCAAACAAAGCAGGATGGTCGATTGGCTCCACGAGTGGTGTTATATGGGGGAAGGCCAGAGAGCTCGTCTTCGAAAATACAGGCGTGACAAGTAAGAATGACTATTTGAGCGAATTGATATGGGAACTTAACCGAGTGTTTGTATTAGGTGTCGATTCGTTCTGGCAGGGGAAGAAATCAAATGGATTGGAACTCAGACTTGACTTTGCAATTCCAAATATGCCGGCAGGCAAAATGGACGATTATGATTGGTACTATACAGATAGAGATTGGAGTCATTGGTCTCAAAGCGAAGCGACACTGAGATTGGGATTCATCTTCGATTTCTTATATGAAGAAGTACTAGTGAGATCGGGACGCTTCAACCTGAAAGTAGGCGCTGGATATCACATAGAATGGTGGAGTTGGAGGGACAAATTGACAGATTCACTGTATTCGACTTTTGTGCACAGAGTTGACCGTTCAGTCCCCGACAAATTCAGTCACGGGAAAGGTGATAAGTTTCGTGACAGACCCGATGTGTTGACGGTGGGATCAAATGGAATCAATTACTGGGTTATCTACCAGGTACCTTCATTATCTCTGCGCAGCAGTTTTGAGTGGGATACCATTTCCCTAAGTGCCCTTGTCTCCATCGGGCCAATGCTGGGAATCGCTAAGGACCATCACCTGAAGAGGTTCGAATACGGTTCCAATGGAGTTTATTTCTATGATGTAGCTTTTGGCGGACCCTGGGTGGGTACCACCCTCGAAGTTGGATTTAAAATCACTGACCGGCTTTCGTTTCTTCTCCGAGGTGAGTTTGCCTGGCTGCGCGAAACGCGAGGTTCCACAATAACTGTTCCCACTAACGAGAAATCAGTCACTATCGCAAATAAAGCAGGGGGGCTTTCTTTTCGAAGAATCGGCGTGAACTCTCTTATTCTTTGGAAACTGTAGATTTCAGGCTCGCTACCGCTATTCGACTCTGTATGTCTGAGGCTTAGTCGCGTTGTACGCCCATATTGTTCTTCTGCCTGTTCAATTTGGATGATAAGAGAGACTTTGCGCCTTGACAGAAATTACAAAGATATCGATATTCCGATATAACATGGACACGGGAGAAGAAAAACTTGCGCGAATGCGCCATTCTATGGCGCATGTGATGGCCTCGGGGGTTCTTGCGATGTTTCCCGATGCAAAGATAGCCATCGGTCCTGCAATAGAGAATGGCTTTTACTATGATTTTGAGCTACCCCGAAAGCTCAAACCCGAAGACCTCAAAGTTATCGAAAACCGCATGATCAAGCTAATTGCAGAGGATTACTCCTTTGAGCGGGAAATAATCATGCGTGCCGATGCCTTGAGATTATTTGGGAGCCAGCCCTACAAAATAGAGCTTATTAACGACTTGCCGGAAAACGAAGAGCTGAGCATCTATCGTATGGGCAGTTTTATCGATCTTTGTCGAGGACCGCATGTGCAGTCAACAGGAAAACTTTGTCCTCAGGGTTTTAAGTTGACTAGCATCGCGGGTGCTTACTGGAGGGGCGACGAAAAACGGCCTATGTTGCAGCGAATCTACGGAACAGCCTGGCACGATTCCAAGGCTCTAAGAACACATCTCGCACATCTCGAAGAACTTGAGAAGCGAGATCATCGCCGACTGGGCAGGGAATTAGATCTTTTTTCGATTCATGAACAAGTCGGTGCCGGGCTTGTTCATTGGCACCCCAAAGGTGCCCGAATTCGAGTGCTTGTCGAGGATTTTTGGCGCACCGAACACTACAAAAATGGCTACGAGATGGTATTTACACCTCATGTGGGCAAGAGATGGCTTTGGGAAACCTCGGGTCATCTGGATTTTTATTCTGAGAGTATGTATCCCAGTCTACACATGGATAAGAGTGCTTACTATATCAAACCAATGAATTGTCCCTTCCATGTAATGATTTATAACAATGGTAAGCATTCCTATCGGGATTTGCCTTATCGTTGGGCGGAATTGGGAACCGTATATCGCTATGAGCGTTCCGGCACTCTCCACGGGCTCTTAAGGATTAGGGGCTTTACTCAGGATGATGCTCATCTGATTTGCACACCAAGTCAGATGCAGGGAGAAATACGGGATGTAATCCGGTTTAGCCTCTATATGCTGCGCTCTTTTGGATTCCAGGAAATCGAAGCATATCTTTCCACGATGCCGGAAAAAGCAGTTGGCGCGCGCGAACGTTGGGAGGCGGCCCAGGACTCTCTAAGAGAGACGGTGGAGTTGGAGAAACTGAAATACAAAGTTGATGAGGGTGAAGGCGCGTTCTACGGACCAAAAATAGATTTGAAGGTAAGGGACGCTCTGGGTAGGATCTGGCAGTTATCCACCATACAATTTGATTTCAATCTTCCGGACAGATTCAATATGACCTTTACCGACAGCGATGGTATTGAAACACGCCCCTACATGATACACAGGGCACTCTTTGGTAGCATAGAACGTTTTTTTGGAGTGATGATTGAGAATTACGGAGGCGCGTTTCCTGTTTGGCTTTCGCCTGTTCAGGTTGTCCTTATTCCAGTCGCATTGAATTTCAGCGATTATGCCAGCGAAATTGTCCATGAAATGCGAGGGCAGGATATAAGGGCTGAAGCCGATTTGGGCAATGAGAGATTAAATGCAAAGATTCGAAACCATCAGACTCAGAAAGTGCCGTTCATGTTGATAGTTGGCGAGAGAGAATGTGAAAATCGATCGGTAAGCGTTAGAACTCGTGGAGGCGAGAAATCGACCCTGTCAATCGACGAAGCAATAGAAATGATTCAAAAAAAGATAATCGCCAAGGAAACAGTTTAGATTCAGATGCACTTATCAATCCGGACTTCAATCTCAATCCCGGCTCCCTAGCATTTGTCTACATTGTTTGTGTATGATGGCCTCATGTCGGAGTTTCCATGGGGCAATGAAGCTTTAGATAAACAACTGGAAATGGTTCGAAGCTTCTTAAGCAGTGAAGCTCAAAGATCGCAAGACTATGTGGGTCTTGAGATTTCCCGGACACTTGAGAGCAGGGGAAAATTACTTAGACCGGCTCTTGTATTACTTTCCAGCAAGCTGGGAAATAATTCCGTGGGGAATATTATAGAACTTGCCGCCGCTATGGAAATGATACATCTTGCGACACTTATACACGATGATGTGATTGATGGTGCGCTTTTCCGCCGTGGAGAATCGGCTCTGCATGTTAGGATTGGCGGAGCAGGAGCTGTACTTGCAGGTGACTGGCTTCTAGCACGCGCGCTCTCCATTGCCGGCAGACATTATGATAAGGAACTGTTTCTGTTTCTCAATGAAAGAATTGAGGAGCTTTGCAAGGCCGAGATTCATCAGGATGTTTCAAGTGGTAAGCTTGTGGTATCCAGAGAAGAATACCTCCAGCGCGTGGATGGCAAAACGGCTGCCCTCTTGCGACTTCCCTGCCGCGTGGGTGCCAGTGTAGCTGGCGTCGACTTACCAACCTTGAATACACTCGACCGTTGGGCTCTCATTGTTGGCCGTGCTTTCCAAATGGATGATGATGCGCTTGATTATCAGGAGGAGCAGAGCCATTTACGTGGAAACATCTCGGCCGACCTTCATGCCGGTTTCAGCACACTGCCGCTGATTATCGCTTGGGAAAGTGGGGATAGTGGAATCAGAAAGCTCACTAGGAATGGCATTCCCTCATCACTTCGAAAGCGTCGTCAAATCAGAAAGAAAGTAATTGAGTTGGGAGCTGTGGAATTGGCCCGAGAAGAGGCCGCGGCCTTGTATCGAAAAGCACGGGACTACACTCTCCTGCTACCTTCCACGGGGCAGCAGGATTTTGATATCATAATCAGCCGACTTCTGAATAGAAGTTGCTAGGAGATAATTCCCATTGAACAGAAGTAAGAATTATTTATCGCGACTTAAGACCCTGGACATGGACATCATTAGACTGAACAATATCGGAGCCCTGCTTGAGTGGGATCAAGAAACCTACATGCCCAAGGCTGCGCAAAATGAGCGTGCCGCTCAACTGGCACTGCTTGCAGCTTTGCGTCAGGAAAAAATCATTAATACCGAATGGGAGACTTTATTCGAAAAACTTGGCTATTCGACACACATAAACTCGTCAAGTCAGAGTTCCATAAACAATCTAAACTCTTCGAGTTCCGCATCTGATACCGCACAGTTTGGTGATATTGGATTTGACGAGGTGGAAAAGGCCTTCTTGCGTGAAGCTCATAGACGCTGGATACGAAATAAATCTCTCCCAGGAAGACTGGTGAAAGCAATCGCAAATGAAACCTCGCTTGCACAGGCCGCCTGGGTAGATGCTCGCAGAACGAATAATTTTCCGGCATTCGCTCCTCATCTTGAAAAAGTTGTCAGGCTGAAGCAGGAATATTCGGTAACAGTTGCTCCCGATGCAGAACCATACGATACCCTTCTTGATGAGCACGAGCCTGGCGCGCGCACAGCACAAATCTCAACTGTGTTTGATGAGCTGACCATAGGCCTTCAAAAGATTGCAGACAAAGTCAAAGGAGCTACAAACGGAGCGTATTCAGCCACGCCAGCCTTTCTCAATCAAAAATACAGCGTCGAGAAACAAAACATTTTCGCCCGAAGAATTCAATCGCACATGGGCTTCGATACCAATCGTGGCCGTCTTGATTTAAGCATTCACCCCTTTGCTACCAACCTTGGCCCGAATGATATACGACTAACCACGCGCTATGACGAGAACAAAGTCCTTTCAGGCCTATTCAGCAGCATTCATGAGGCAGGCCATGGTCTCTATGAGCAGGGGATAGATGAAAACCTGCGTCAAACAATCCTGGAAGATGGAGCAAGCTTAGGTATTCATGAATCTCAATCCAGATTTTGGGAGAACATTGTAGGTAAATCCCATTCCTTCTGGAGTTTCTGGTACAGCGAATTCCAAGAACTCTTCTCTGAGAATCTTGCTGATGTTGGATACGACGAATTCTATCGCGCCGTCAACAATGTACAACCCTCTCTCATTCGAGTTGATGCCGACGAAGTAACCTACTCTCTTCACATCGTGATTCGTTTTCGACTCGAACATGCCTTAATCTCTGGTGACCTCAAAGTATCCGATCTTCCAGGCGCCTGGAATCAGGCATACAAGGAATATCTTGGTATCACTCCCAATAACGATGTCGAGGGATGCATGCAGGATATACACTGGTCTGCGGGATCGTTTGGTTATTTTCCAACCTATGCCTTAGGCAATCTATATTCAGCTCAGTTCGTCAGACCCATGGAAAACGAAATAGGGCCTTTAGCCAATCTACTCGGAAAGGGCAAATTAGACGTGATTCAGCGATGGTTGAAAGAGAATATTTACAGGCATGGTCGTGTTTATAACCCGAATGATCTCTGCTATCATCTATCGGGTAAGAAACTTGACGCGTCCGAATTCTTGAACTACCTGAATTCCAAGTACAGCCAGATATACCGCTTCTAGATTTCCGTTGACCCGACAATATCGACTGCCTATAGTGGCTACATGCCTTCTTCCAATAACCTGACTATAATCCGGATCTGCTGTGCACCATTTATCTTCCTTGCTTGGTATTTTCTGGTTGAATTGGGACATTCTCCTCGTCTGGGGACTCTAATACTCTGGGCGTTATTTTGCTTCGGCGCGAGCACTGACATTTTAGATGGTTACTTAGCAAGGAAAATGGGCCAGGTGACTGATATCGGAAAACTGATGGACCCGTTTTCCGATATGCTCCTCACGGTTACTTTTTTTGTGTGCTTTTTGAATGCTGACTTAATGCGGGTTTGGACTCTTATCATAATTCTGTGGCGCGAGTTTACAATCATGTTCATTAGAATGCTTATGGCTTATAAGCAAATTGCTATAGGTGCCAGTTTTGCCGGGAAGCTTAAGACGGCTCTCTACTTTGTCGGTGTTGCAGGGGGCCTTATCGCGTTAACTCTTCGCGTGTGGCTGCCAACCCATCGCTTTCTTCCGATAGTGGAATTCTTAAGCGGGTTGCTTTTCATAATCGCAGCCTTAATTGCTTTGATTTCACTAATCAATTATATCCGAACTCATCTTGTGAATTTAAATTTGTAGATAACTTCACTTAACTAAGCTTGACATTTTTTGTTTGTGGGAGTAGTTTTTTGTTTTACCTGTGATACAGGCCGCAGTATTAGATATGCGGATATGATCTTTAAGAAGCTAGGGAAGGGAAGGAAGAGACCACGTTTTAGGTTTTATGTTCGGGATAATTTCGAGCATAGCCTTGAGTTTAAGCTGGGAGCTTGTTGGAATTTTGTTATGCGAGAGCATGATGGCAAGGAAAGCAAGGAAGGAAAGCATAGCATCTATTAATAGGTGCTAATTAATAATGGAGAGTTTGATCCTGGCTCAGAACGAACGCTGGCGGCGCGTTTTAAGCATGCAAGTCGAACGGTAGAGTGGTGTTTACACCATTTGAGAGTGGCGAACGGGTGAGTAACGCGTAGATAATCTACCTTTTGGTTGGGGATAGCTTATGGAAACATGGGGTAATACCGGATACGAACTTTTTACATATAGTGTTGAGGGTTGAAAGGGGCTTCGGCCTTGCCGAGAGATGAGTTTGCGTATGATTAGCTAGTTGGTGTGGTAATGGCTCACCAAGGCGACGATCATTAGCCGGCCTGAGAGGGTGAACGGCCACATTGGGACTGAGATACGGCTCAGACTCCTACGGGAGGCAGCAGCTAAGAATCTTCCGCAATGGGCGAAAGCCTGACGGAGCGACGCCGCGTGGGTGAAGAAGGCGGAGACGTTGTAAAGCCCTTTTCTCACAGAAGAATAAGGTTTTGAGGTAATGCAAGACTGATGACGTTATGTTGAGGAATAAGCACCGGCCAATTACGTGCCAGCAGCCGCGGTAACACGTAAGGTGCGAGCGTTGTTCGGAATTATTGGGCGTAAAGGGCTCGTAGGTGGCCTGCGAAGTCTTTCGTGAAAGACTAGGGCTCAACCCTGGTTATGCGAGAGAAACTTGCAAGCTGGAATCTTGGAGGGGGTACTGGAATTCCTGGTGTAGGGGTGGAATCTGTTGATATCAGGAAGAACACCGGTGGCGAAGGCGGGTATCTGGCCAAAGATTGACACTGATGAGCGAAAGCGTAGGGAGCAAACAGGATTAGATACCCTGGTAGTCTACGCTGTAAACTATGTGCACTTGATGGTGGTCCTTTTCCGGATCGCTGTCGGAGCTAACGCGTTAAGTGCACCGCCTGGGGAGTACGCCGGCAACGGTTAAACTCAAAGGAATTGACGGGGGCCCGCACAAGCGGTGGGGCATGTGGTTTAATTCGATGATACGCGAGGAACCTTACCAGGGTTTGACATATACTCGACCTCTGCAGAGATGCAGATTTCCCTTTGGGGACGAGTATACAGGTGTTGCATGGCTGTCGTCAGCTCGTGCCGTGAGGTGTTGGGTTAAGTCCCGCAACGAGCGCAACCCCTATCGTCTGTTACCATCATTAAGTTGGGGACTCAGGCGAAACTGCCGGTGACAAACCGGAGGAAGGTGGGGACGACGTCAAGTCATCATGGCCCTTATGTCCTGGGCTACACACGTGCTACAATGGTTTGTACAAAGCGATGCGAAACCGTGAGGTGAAGCAAACCGCAAAAAACAGACCTTAAGTTCGGATCGGAGTCTGAAACTCGACTCCGTGAAGGTGGAATCGCTAGTAATCGCGCATCAGCATGGCGCGGTGAATACGTTCCCGGGCCTTGTACACACCGCCCGTCACACCACCCGAGTTGGGGATACCCAAAGTCGCCAGTCTAACCTGCGAAGGGGGACGGTGCCAAAGGTATGCTTGGTAAGGGGGGTGAAGTCGTAACAAGGTAGCCGTACTGGAAAGTGCGGCTGGATCACCTCCTTTCAAAGTGAAAGGTTTTCGAATCGCCTCGATTGCGATTCAAAGTCGCCGGTTTAAGTGTATATCCGGCGCAATAAGTGGCAAAACTCCAGTGGCTCTTCCTTCTCTTCCCTATGGCAAACCGGGTTGCATCGGCTTGTTCGGTTGTGTATCCGGGCCTGTAGCTCAGCTGGTTAGAGCGCACGCCTGATAAGCGTGAGGTCACAAGTTCAACTCTTGTCAGGCCCAAAGGCGTTGAACCCTAATCCAAATTGCTGAGTGGTTCTTCATCGTGCATTGCGATGAGTTCAGCTTCCATTTGAGTTCTTTGACATGTTGATAGCATCTGCAGTTTTGAGTAAGCGGGTGTGATATAGGGAAGGGATATATAGAATAATATGGTCAAGTAAATAAGAGTCCATGGTGGATGACTTGGAGCTGTTTGGCGAAGAAGGGCGTGGTAAGCTGCGAGAAGCCTCGGTGAGGAGCAAACATCCATTGATCCGGGGATACCCGAATGGGGTAACCCATGCGCACAGCGCATATCATATGGTGAAGACATAGCCATATGAGGCGAGACCTGGGGAACTGAACCATCTAAGTACCCAGAGGAGAAGAAATCAAGATGAGATTTCCTGAGTAGCGGCGAGCGAAAGGGGAAGAGCCCAAACCAGGATAGTTACGGCAATTCTGGGGTTGTAGGAAGTAAGTGATGGGGAAGCTTGGAGATAGAAGAACGGTACTGGGAAGGCCGGCCAGAGAGGGTGAAAGCCCCGTAATCGAAATTTCTGGGAGTCTCTGCTTACTATCCTGAGTACGGCGGGACACGAGGAATCCTGTCGGAAACAGGGGGGACCACCCTCCAAGGCTAAATACGAGACAGCTACCGATAGCGAACGAGTACCGTGAGGGAAGTGGTGAAAAGCACCCCGGGAGGGGAGTGAAATAGAACCTGAAACCGTGGACTTACAAGTAGTCGGAGCCGGGATTTATCCTGGTGACGGCGTGCCTTTTGTAGAATGAGCCTGCGAGTTACCATATCATGCAAGGTTAAGGTATTGTAGTACTGGAGCCGGAGGGAAACCGAGTTTTAAATGAGCGCAATTTGAGTATGGTGTGGTAGACCCGAAGCCGAGTGATCTACTCATGGTCAGGCTGAAGCTCCGGTAACACGGAGTGGAGGGCCGAACACTAGTCTGTTGAAAAAGGCAGTGATGAACCGTGGGTAGGAGTGAAAGGCTAATCAAACTCGGAGATAGCTGGTTCTCCCCGAAATGGCTTTAGGGTCAGCCTCGGATGGTTAATAGTGGAGGTAGAGCACTGATTAGGCTAGGGCCTTTCACCGGGTACTAAACTTATTCAAACTCCGAATGCCACTATTCAAAGTCCGGGAGTGAGTCTATGGGTGATAAGATCCATGGACGAGAGGGAAAAAGCCCAGACCGTCAGCTAAGGTCCCCAAACTATGCTAAGTGGAGAAGGAAGTGTGATTGCTCAGACAGCCAGGAGGTTGGCTTAGAAGCAGCCATCCCTTGAAAGAGTGCGTAATAGCTCACTGGTCGAGTAGTCGTGCGCCTAGAATGTAACGGGGCTTAAGCATAGTACCGAAGCTACGGCATTGTTAGTGATAACAGTGGGTAGGGGAGCGTTCTGTAGGCCGATGAAGGCTGCCGGATGATGGTGGCTGGAGGTATCAGAAGTGAGAATGCAGGCATGAGTAACGAAAAGGCAGGTGAAATCCCTGCCCGCCGAAAGCCGAAGGTTTCCTGGGTAAAGTCAATCTTCCCAGGGTTAGTCGGTCCCTAAGGCGAGGCCGAAAGGCGTAGTCGATGGGAAACGGGTCAATATTCCCGTACTTCTGGTAATTTCGATGGAGTGACGCATAGGGGAATATTCTGCCGGGCGATGGTTGTCCCGGTTCAAGCGGTTAGGCGCTTTAGTTCTGGAGGTAAATCCCCGGGATGAGCTAAGCCGTTAAGAGGAGTGATCCCACGGGTGATCGAAGAGAATAAACTCGTCGTGCCAGGAAATAGCTTCTAAGGTTAGGTTATCAGGAACCGTACCGCAAACCGACACAGGTAGGCGAGCTTAATTAGCTAAGGCGTACGGAAGAACTCACGTTAAGGAACTCGGCAAATTACATACGTAACTTAGGGAGAAGTATGGCCTACTCAATTTTTGAGAGGTTGCAGAGTCCAGGCCCGAGCGACTGTTTACCAAAAACACAGGTCACTGCGAACCAGAAATGGGAGGTATAGTGACTGACACCTGCCCGGTGCTGGAAGGTTAAGAGGAGCTGTTAGCTTTGTGTGAAGCAGTAAATTGAAGCCCCAGTAAACGGCGGCCGTAACTATAACGGTCCTAAGGTAGCGAAATTCCTTGTCGGGTAAGTTCCGACCCGCACGAATGGTGTAACGATTTGGGCACTGTCTCAACGTGAGATCCGGTGAAATTAAAGTCTCGGTGAAGATGCCGAGTACTTGTGGTTAGACGGAAAGACCCCGTGAACCTTTACTGCATCCTGATATTGGTATGTGGATTATGATGTGTAGGATAGGTGGGAGACTGTGAACTTCGGTCCTTAGGCTGGAGGGAGTCTTTGGTGAAATACCACCCTTTGTGATTTATGTATCTAACGCTGGGCGTGAAGCCGCTCAAGCGGACATTGTCAGGTGGGCAGTTTGACTGGGGCGGTCGCCTCCCAAAGCGTAACGGAGGCGCGCAAAGGTTCTCTTTTCACGGTTGGAAATCGTGAATGAAGTGTAAAGGCATAAGAGAGCTTGACTGCAAGAGAGACACCTCGAGCAGGTACGAAAGTAGGTCTTAGTGATCTGGCGGTTTCCCGTGTGGAAGGGCCGTCACTTAACGGACAAAAGGTACTCCGGGGATAACAGGCTAATTTTGCCCAAGAGTTCACATCGACGGCAAAGTTTGGCACCTCGATGTCGGCTCATCGCATCCTGGGGCTGTAGCAGGTCCCAAGGGTATGGCTGTTCGCCATTTAAAGCGGTACGTGAGCTGGGTTCAGAACGTCGTGAGACAGTTCGGTCCCTATCTGCCACAAGCGTTGGATGTTTGAGAAGATCTGTTTCCAGTACGAGAGGACCGAAATGGACGAACCTCTAGTGTACCAGTTATCCTGCCAAGGGTATCTGCTGGGTAGCTACGTTCGGACGGGATAACCGCTGAAAGCATCTAAGTGGGAAGCCCCCCTCAAGATTAGACATCCCATTACCTTCAATGGTAACTAAAGGAACCTGGGAGAATACCAGGTGGATAGGCTGGCTGTGAAAGTATGGTAACATATGCAGCAGACCAGTACTAATATTCCGTGAGGCTTGACCATATTATTCTTATATCTCAAACCCTCCACCGACTCGTCCAGATCCATATCAAAATTCTGCATAAACAGCCTGGTTATTATAGCGGCGGGGCCACACCCGTTCCCATACCGAACACGGCAGTTAAGCCCGCCAGCGCCGATGGTACTGCACTCTGTGTGGAAGAGTAGGTCGTTGCCAGGTTCCTATCCCCAAGTTGCGGCTTATTCCTTACTTCTCAAAGTTTCTCATAAATAGCTCCAACTTGGGGATTCTCTCAAAAATAACAACACAGCAAAACCTGAAACTCAGAAAACTGCCGTGGAAATAACCCCAAAACCTGCCACGTGCACTCCTGCAATTTCTTTGACTCCAAAAACATGATGTGGAATAGACGGATGGCACCGTGATTGTTCGACTCCAACTAAGCCGCTGGGGCATCTCGGCGCATCCCTAGCCTGAGCTTGCAAACTGAACTTAGAGCTTGCCTGCGGCATAGTATAAGGATTATAATAACCCACCGTGCAAATGCCGGCACCGACCCAGAAAGGGGGCAAAGCTACAGCGAGTTTCGATCCGGCTCCGGATTACACAACATTAGACCGCCCATGGTTCTAGGGAAGTGAGCAGTATCTTTGGGGAAGCGGCTTCGGACAAAATGTCAATCAATATGTCAATCCCAGTATTCAAACCCTCCATCAAACGGCGCGATATGCACTCTGTTCTATCCTGTCTGCTGACGGATGAGATAGGTCCATCGACATTGGCTGATAAACTCACTGAGCTTGCCTCTGACTATTTCAAGTTAAAGGGTGGCCTGGCGTTACGTGAGTATTCCAGGGCCGTTTGGCTATCCATCAATGCTCTAAAACTTGAAGAAAATGATGAGGTGATAATCTCCCCACTGGCTCCCCTGATATATCTTAAGACAATCATTTCACAGGGAATTAAGCCCATTTTTGTAGACGTCGGTGAGGAGGATGCCTGTCTTGATTCCTCCGCAGTGGCCGAAAAAATGACCACTGCTGTCAAAGCCATATTTGTCCACGCTCCCCTGGGGCGCATTCCACCGGATTTAAGCCAATTTGAAATGCCTATAGTTCTAGACTTGAGTGAGTCCATTGGAATAGCTGATTCAAGAGGAATGCCAATCGCAAGTGGAACCTATATTATACTGGCCATGGAACCTCGCGCCATCGTCACTTGTGGGGGTGGGACTCTTGTACTGGCCCACGACGAGTCTTCCCTGACTCATCTAAACAATATTGCTAAATCTTTGAGCGAGGACTCACTTTTGTCAGATTTGAACGCATCACTTGGCTTAGTGCAGTGGGAGGAATTGCCGTTTGCTTTGGAAACTCGTGACAAAATCTATCATATTTTCTTTGAATCGTTGCGCAAGGGACACCATCGCACACTGAGAAGAGATGATGAGAGTTATCGTACCGTTGCCTTTTCCTTCCCTGTGATTCTTTCAACCGCTGTGAGAACGGTGAGCAACTATGCACGGAAAATGGGCGTTGAAACACGCAGAGCATTCCTTGATACAATAATAGAGGCCTATCCGGAGGTTCAAGATCATTGCCCGAAAGCTAAAAGGCTTGCTATGAGCACCATATTGTTTCCGCTTTATCCTACCCTTGGAAAAAAAAGTGTTCAGCTTATATCTAAAGTACTATCCACTCTGCCCTGAAAAAGCAGGCGAAGGAGTTGTCCGGGGTTGAACAATGACGCGAAAATTAAGAAGAACGTACTCTTGGTTTACAATTCCAACAATGATCTCTCGGTTCGCATTTATGGGGACATGCGTCTATGGCTGGAAAGGCACAACTTCAGTGTAATATCAATGGATCCTGAGAGTTGCACGAACAATGGGATAGCATTCGAGGCGGAGTTCGCCATCTCCTTAGGTGGTGATGGCACTTTTCTGTCATGCGCAAGATCATTGAGCTGGAATCCGGTGCCAATTCTGCCGGTTCATCTTGGTACTTTCGGATTTATAACAGAGTTCACACATCTAGAGTGGAAAGAAGCGTTGGAAACATGGCTTGACGATCGATTATATGTGGAAAACCGTGTAGCGCTCGATGTTCGGATTATTCGAGATAATCAAGAACTAAAATCATTTAGAGCCATAAATGACGCAGTGATAGGATCAAGCGGAATAAGTAAGCTCGTTCGACTTTCTTTGAAGCTTGGCAGCTACGAGGCGGGAAATTTCAGGGGCGATGGGATGATTCTATCAACAGCGACAGGCTCCACGGCGTATTCAATGGCCTCGGGCGGACCAATATTGGTGCCTCCCATGAACGCGCTGGTTCTCACTCCCATTTGTCCTTTTTCATTTTCATGGCGCCCGATTGTGATTCCGGGCAGAGACAGGGTTGCAATCAGCGTGGAAGCAAACCAGCGCTCAAATGTTCTGCTAACCATCGACGGACAGGAGTCTTTTCCTCTTGAAGAAGGTGATCTAGTGAGGACATCCGGCAGAACTGCTGGGGTTCGAGTTATCAAATCGAATAAAAGAGGTTTCTACGAAGTAATCCGAACGAAGCTTGGTTGGTCTGGAGGGCCACATGCTTGAATCCTTGAGCATTCGAAATTACGCGCTAGTTGATGAGATTAACTTGAATTTCAAGCCGGGTTTCAATATCTTCTCGGGTGAAACCGGCGCCGGAAAATCGATTCTTATTGATGCACTTTCTCTGGCATTGGGAACCAAGGGCAGCTCTGAGAATATTCGGGAAGGAGCTACCGAAGCCGAAATACGCGTTAGAATCCGAGTAACGGGGTCTCCGGAACTGCTTGCCTGGCAGAAAAAATATAGCATCAGTCCCGAGGATGATAGCTATCTTATTCGCCGCACCATAAGTGTAAGTGGAAGAGGGGTTTCCAGCATCCAAGCCGTGCCCGTAACGCGAACCGCATTAATTGAACTTGCAGATGCGCTTGTCGATATACACGGACAACACGAACATCAGTCTCTTTTCAAAATAATAAACCATAGAAAACTGTTAGATCGATTTGCGGGGATTGAATCGCGCGTTAAGTCCTTCACCTCCTTATTCACGGAGCTTGCAGAGTTGAAGAAACTGCTCGAAAAAATCGACGGAGAGGAAGAACGAGTATCTAGAGAGCTGGATTTTTTGCGCCATGCGGCGAGTGAAATCGAGGAGGCACAACTTAGGGTGGAGGAAGAGAAGGAATTGGAAAATCGCCAGAAAATTCTTTCCGGATATGAAGATTTAATTAGCGATATTGAACGAGCGCTTGATGCCACAGTCGAGACTCGAAATGGTGCACTCCTGCAGCTTAGATCAGCCAGAGAAGCACTTGGAAGAGCATTGAGGATTGATAATTCGCTTTCAGATATTCTTGCGCGCTTAGAGGAATCATTTCTTGAGATTGAAGATATTGGGGAGGAGTTAAAGAAGAAACGTTTAAGTGTGGAATTCAATCCATCAGAATTAGAGATGATTGATGATAGATTATTGACAATAAGCCTGCTGGAAAAAAAATACAATGTGCAGTCGGCTGGCGAGTTAATCGAGTACCTGACTAAACTCTATAAACAACTTGAAGGCTTTGATAACCGTGATAATGAACAACGCGCTCTCAGTTCAAAACGGGAATTACTTGGAACCAAAGTCGCTTCCGAGGCCTCGACGATTAGCCTCCTGCGTAGAAAGGCTGCCAGTTCCTTGCAGGCCAGAGTGCAGGCTCATTTAAGATCTTTGGGGATGGAGGATGCCCACTTTGTGGTGGAACTCGAAGGAAAGAAAAACAGCGACGGGAAAAACCTAATCGGACCATATGGAATTGATACGATTGAGTTTCTGCTGTCGGCCAACAAGGGCGAGTCTCCCAAGTCTCTCAAAGCAGTAGCCTCCGGAGGTGAATTATCGAGGGTGATGCTGGCAATCAAAACTGTGCTTAGCGAATCGGACACGATTCAAACCATGATATTTGATGAAATTGATTCTGGAGTAGGTGGCGAAGTCGCTCGTTCGGTGGGTGGACACCTCTACAATCTCTCCTCACAAAAACAGGTTTTTTGTGTTACCCATCTTGCGTCTATAGCTGTCTTTGCAGATAATCATCTACAGGTTGAGAAGAAGTTGAAGGATGGTAGGACTGTCGTAATTGTTCGTGAGGTGGTGGGGGATTTGCGGGTGCAGGAAACTGCTCGCATGCTTGCCGGAGATAGCAAAGAGTCCTTTTCACTTGATCATGCCTCGAGCTTGCTTGGGGAGCGGAATCGAATGACTGGCAAAACGGGCAAGTAGAGTGGCGAAAATCAATGAGGAAGCAAGAAAGAAATACTTCGAAAAAATTGCACCCTATAAAAAGAAAATTCGCGATCTAGAAAACAAAGAATACAATATTTCACGTATGCTCCAAAACTACGATCCGGGAGCTGTGTATAAAAGGCTTGCATTGGTGGAAGATTATCTAGCTAAAGCCTCATATCACCTTGCTATGAATACTTTGTCAGTATTTTTGTTGGGCATTCGCAACGAAAATGAACTCAGCGAAGCAAAAAAATCCTGTTCTCTCGCAATCATGCAGCTGGAAACCGTATTTACCGGTTTAATCAATGCTCCATTTCAAGATTATGAGGCTTCGCTGGAAGCCACCTCATCCTTTGATGAATTTAAACGTTATGGCTTGATTCGTAAGACTGGTTTGACGCTTTCAATGGTTAGAAACGGATTCAGCGAGAATTCCAAGTGGCGATGGTCGTTGATGGTTCTGGAAGCTAGACTGGCCGCTGTCGCAAAGAACTGCTTGAACTTGCAAACCTTGGTTCAAGGTATGGACCCACGATATGAGGGCTATCGGGAAAGAACAGAGTATTTCAAACTGACTAAGAAGTTGCTTCAGGATGCTGCTGATGGATATCGTATGAGATATGAAATGGCAACCAAACGTGCAGAAGATTTTCGTCTGGCAATAGATTTCCTGGGAGCACTTCAACGTTTATCTCTGCTTCTTGAACGACAAAACGAGGCCAATGAATTCAAGAAAAAAAGTGAAATTTGGAAGAGGAATATGGAGTCCGAAAACAAGAAACGGAAATCTTAGTCTGCTACGAATCGGCCTGGTTCACAATCTGCAAGATTTTTAGGCATTAGGAGACTAGGCAACCTGTGGACGTTGGCGGAGTTTGCACTTGTGTTCACCCTTGCCGATACGCTGCCGGGTGAATGCAATCTAACTCGCGAGCCCCATTGCCTTATTAGGCATCTCAGCATTTTGGTGGAGTTCGGAGTTCCAAGCTTGGATTCTCCCGTGTTTTCAAGCGAGCACATTGTCGTACTCCTTAATGCGTCTTCACTCAGTTGATGAGTACATAGCTAAGCTCCTCCAATTTAGACAACTCTGTGCAGGGTTCAACCAGAGGCATGTCCAAACTGATTAGTTCTGTTTGCTTGCCAAATTCATAAGTGAATTTGCCGGATAGATTTCACCCACGGTTGAGCTTAAATATGCTTTTTCCCCATCATCGTAATATAGGGGAGTTTCACTGTCGCAAAATTCGCTAATTACTTGTCGACATGCGCCACAGGGAGGGAGCGGTTCACGAGAATCCGGCCCAGCAATTGCGATGGCACGAATATTTCGTTCACCCATAGAAAGAGCGGTAAAAATCGCCGTTCTTTCCGCGCAGTTCGTCAGTCCGTAAGACCGGTTTTCCACATTGACACCGCATATAATCTTCCCACTGGCCATTTCGAGCGCAGCCCCGACTCTGAACTTTGAATACGGCGCGTATGCATTTTTTGCAGCCTCATATGCTCTTCTCATCAGTTCCTTTGGTTTCATGGTTTTCCTCAACATAGCATAGGGACACCTTGCAAAGCATCGCAAACTCATTATGATACTTAAGCGAGGTGGATTTAGCCCAGGCGTTTCTCTTTACTCCAGTCAAACATATCATATAGAATTGTCATATAAAACTACAAAGGGACTGTGACTCATAGGTATGAAAGCGCGGAGTATAACCCTCCTTTACATATTTTTGGCTATTGTCTATTTTTTTGTGTTCGCCAGGAGTGCAGGCAAAGAACTGATAGTCAGTCCAAAATCCGTTACCACGTTTAAGGTACTGGATTTCCCTCCCGCTCAAAGTAAGGGCCCATTTTTGGCAATACAAAGCGGACGCAGGGCTGGCTTCATCAATGAAGAGCATGAATTAGTGAGCTACTATGCTTCGGACAGAATCGCGCTGGATGAGGAATGGATTGTGATTCATCAGCAAAATGGACTGGATCTCTTGGAGCCTACAGGCAGGGTGATATTTCACTTTCCAGAATCAGCATATCCGATTGCACGAGACGGAAATCTCTATATATATGCGGATGATTCAGGAACCCTTTCGAAAATTGATACTACAGACGGCTCTCGTATCTGGAAAAAAGATTATATAAGTCAAATCACCTCAATTGACGCCCGGGTTGACAGAACCTTGGTGGGTCTTTTAGATGGCCGGATTGAACTGATAGATAATTACGGTGAAGTGTTGTTCAGTTATAAGCCAGGCGGTAGCAGAATTGAAGCAATTTATGGCGCTATACTCAGCAATGATGCATCAAAGATTGCTCTGATATCAGGTTTGGAACCGCAGCGATTCATGGTTCTGGAAGAACGTAGAAACAGTTTCATACCGATCCATCATCACAATGCCAATTCCGACTACCGCCGGCCAATTTCCATGGGATTTATCCGCGATGACAGTCAGATCCTCTACGAGGGTGGCGAAGGGATTGAGATTTTCGATATGAACACCAATAAGCTTAGCAAAAAGGGGTTCTCAGGCAGTGTAATTCGCTGGATCGTTAACTTGGTGCCGGGAACGCTCACAGTTCTGAAAAAGGACGAGGAGGGCACGAGCATCAGGATGCTAACCCAAAAGAATCTGCCCATATTCGATTTTGCACTTCCATCGGATAGCGTAGATATTATCAAGGATGGAAATTTTGTGATAATAGTTGGCCAAGACAATATTGCTGCATTGGAGTTTTCTTTGCAATGATCCATCACGCAGTCGCTCTGTTCCATCATGCGATATCTTCCTCTTCGAAGATTCATCGTCTTAAATATGCAGTATTCAAACGGTTCTGCCTTATGAAGTCTATTGTTTGCTTAGCTTTGCTTATTGGTGGATTTGGCTTTGCCATGGAGTGGCCCGATGAGTCAGATAGAATTTTGTCCACATTTGGGGCGGCAAACAATGGCCATTACCAACGAGGGCTCGCATTTAAATCCGAGGGTCAGTTGGTTTCCTCGTGGGGTGCTGGAGAAATTATATGGGCCGATGATGCACAAAACCAGATTTCGTCCAGGGGAATTGTCGTCGTTGAGCACCAGAACGGCTTTAGATCAGTGTATCTTGGAATTGAGCGCCTTCACAATTTGGGACTCAGACTTGCAGCCGGCCAGTGGCTTGGTTATGCGCGGGGTGAAACTTGGCGCTTTGAAATAGTTGATGCAAAGCGATCAAAACTTGTGAATCCAGTTTTCATTCTTCCTGCCAGGTCTGAGAGTCCCCTGCATGCCACAGGGATGCTTGAGGTGTTGATGTCCGGCGGGGCGATATCGATTCAAGATGCGTCCGTTTTGTCGGCTGGACATCAAACGATTGTAGTCAACGACGTGTTTCCTGACGGGAATGGAACGGTTCCTGCTGAGATATCGCTCTATTGGATCGGACAGCGTATTGCAGAGCTTCGGATTAACGCCCTGCGCGAATCCGAGAATGGAATTGTGTTGGAAACTCCCAAACCCTTGCCCTATGAATCAGTTTTCAGTCCCAGTGGTCAAATTTGGTTTTCCAATATTCGTCTGGACGAGGGTAGAGGTGAACTTGAATTGAGAATAGAGGATGAAGCTGGCAGAGTTTTTATTAGGAGTTGGGAGATAAGCGTCCGGTGATGGTAATTCGATTATGTAATGTTTGTTATTGTGTAGAGGAAATTTTGGATAACGGGCCTCTTGCGGTAGCTAATACTCTCAAACCTTAGTGAAAACATACTCGAAAATGCCAGATGCCAAGGAGAAATCTGAATATATCACCTGTTTTCTCTGTGATGCCACTGTTTTCAAGAAAAAATGGTGCGTAGATGGGGCGGTTTTCGTTCGTTGTCGAAACTGCGGTTTGGTAATTCAGAATCCCCAACCAACATCGCTTGTTGAACGTTATGATGAAGAATACTTCGAATATGAGATTGAGAACCAAGAAAACTTTTTTGATTTGATGTTGAAAGGGTTGAACGACGTGGCGTTTTTTGAAGACATAGTTCCAACTTTGCCGACTCATCGAAGAATTCTGGATATTGGTTGTGCCACCGGGCGACTGTTGCACCATTTCAAGGGTTTGGGTTGGGATACGGCAGGGGTAGATTTGTGCTTCGAATCTGCTGCATATGGGAATCGTGAGTATGGCGTGAACATCGTCGCAAAAACGCTAGGTGATGCAGCATTTCCAGAAGCATTTTTTTCCGTGACGCATTCCTCACATCTCATCGAGCATGTGCAAAATCCCAGTGAGCTTGTTAAGGAAGTTATGCGAATCTTGCTTCCAGGCGGTGTATTCATCTGCATAACTCCCACACTTGATGGACTGCAAGCGCGTTTTTTTGGATCGAGATGGCGTTCTGCAATTCCCGATCACATGACCCTTTTCAATAAAGCCACTCTGACTATGCTGCTTGAGGAAGCTGGTTTTGAAATTGAACTTGTTCGAAGCTGGGGAGGGATTGCTGAAGGTATGGCGCCTGGCTGGTTGAAGCGACCGATTGATAAAATTGCGAAGTATTTCAATTCTGGCGATGTACTTCTGGTTGTGGCCCGTAAACCTGATTAGAAAACGGCATACGCCGCGGTAAGCCTGAATCTGCGAGGAGCGATTCTGGATTCAGCTGTCTGGGTCTTTCCTGGAACTCTAGTTTCTCAATGAGGTGGGAATCAGAACAGGTTGCTGTGTTGATCTAATTGAGTGATTTCAGGCATTTTTACCCTTCTTTACTTCTTAAAAAGGTATTATCTATTGACATTCTCAGTATGCTTTTAAGATCGGTCTCAATTACGGAGTTCATGATAGCTTCAATGTAATGATATGCGGTGATTCAACTTGCGCCCCAAATTGCGGAATGTCAGTGGCTGGGGATCAACTCAAATTGTTGAGTTTTGATGAATTGTGTGCTATTGCAGACAAGTTCAAAATAGACGTCCAAAATGACAGAAGAGGCACTTGCTTAGCTAGACCTTGCTGCCCTTTGAGAATGAGCGTAATTAAGAAGGGGGCGGCAATTTACCGATTCAAGCTGAATTAAATAAACATTTTGCCGGCCGAAATTCGTATTTCTTCCCTGTCCTGATGATGAAGATAAGGAACTTCCCAGAAGATATTATGAAACAACTCTGGTTTGTATGCTTGAGGAATGGGTTGAGCGTCTCCCGAATGAAAGCGGTTTGAGGCAAAGGATTCTGAACCAGGCGGCAAGGAAATTACTCCTTTCCCAGGTATCGGATTGACCTTTCATTATCAAGGCTGGCACAGTGTCATCCTATGCAGAAAATCGCGTAAGGAGCCATATAAACAATTTCAACCGGAAGATCTGTTTCAGAATGCTCTTAGCACGGAGTGGCTTACGAAAATCAGAGAAGCAGAACAATCTGTTCAAGAATATCGATTACCGAACCTTTGCAGACAATAAAGATTTCTGACCAAAAACATTCAGCTGTTTTTTTTTGCAACCTCGTTTTTATTTGCTCGATGTGAGTTCGCCAAGCTTCACGGTTCTCAATTTTTTGTGCGATTTTTGTAAGCAACAATATTTTCTTAGCTTACTTCTGTTGACGAGTGAAGTGGGGTACGATAGGGTTTGATTGAGTGGTAAAAAGTGGTACAGAGTAGGGGAAAGTGGTAAAATTGGGAATATGGGGACAGTTCAATGTAACCATTGACGAGAAGGGCCGTCTGTTGCTTCCTGCGAAAATCCGGGGAAGGGTAAGCGACGATCGTTTAATCCTCACTAAGGGGACCGAAAAGTGTCTTTGGCTTTATCTTCCAGAAAGTTGGAAACAGGTTTCAAGTCAGCTTGTCGACGCAGCATCTGTTTTCTCACTAAGTACCCAGGACGTATTGCGTAGATTCATAGCGCCCGCAGAGGAGGTTGTCGTGGATAGGGCGGGTAGGGTAAAGATTTCACCTTCTCTGATCAAATCCATGGGATTGAATAGAGATTGCTATCTACTAGGCATGGGAGAGCGCTTGGAGATTTGGGATGAGGCAATTTATGACAGGTTTGAAGAAGAACGCTCGTCTAACATCAAGGAAACCTGGGAAGGCTTTCGTGATATGGGAAAGATTTCGTGATTCCGACCCATGTCACGGTGTTGTCCGACGAGGTTCTGAGGCAGCTTGCTCCGCCTAGGCCGGATGCCTTGATAGTGGATGGGACTTTGGGTGAGGGAGGACATGCCGTTCTGTTTCTAAAGGCCTTCCCGAGATGCAGGGTTATAGGTATAGATGCTGATCGAATTATCGGGAAGAGAGCACAGGATAGGCTTGCTCCCTGGAGTGATAGATTCCGGTACATCAGAGGTTGGACAGATGAGGTGTTGGAGAATTGGGGCAATGGGTCTCCGGATGTAATTCTGATGGATCTTGGCGTCTCAACTTATCACTTCAAAGACAGCAGGCGGGGATTTTCCTTTAGATTGGATGAGCCACTGGATATGCGTTTGGATACTGACAACGATATGGATGCATCGACAATGGTAAATTCTCTAGGCGAGGACAAACTTGCCGAACTGATTTCCAATTTTGGCGAAGAACGTTTCGGCCGAAGAATTGCTCAGGGAATCGTGCGAGAAAGATTGAAGTCAAAAATACGGAATTCGAAACAATTAGCCGCAGTAGTCGTGAAATCAATTCCGCTTAGATTTCGTCATGGAAAAATTCATGTGGCTACGAAAACATTTCAGGCACTTCGAATTGCTGTGAATTCTGAATTAGACCGTTTGAGTAGACTACTTCGATTTGCCCCCTCTCTGCTGGGTGAAGGCGGTCGCCTGGGGATTATTAGTTTCCATTCCCTTGAGGACCGCCTGGTGAAAAGTGTTTATCTCGCTTTGGATTCCAGATTTGGTGGTGAGTACAGGATTCTCACTCGAAAACCTTTAAAACCCTGTGACGAGGAAATCAAGACAAATCCTTCGTCGAGAGGGGCGAAATTCAGGGTTCTTGAGAAGTCGATTGAAAGGATATCCAGATGAGACGCTTATGCTTTTCGTTGATGCTCATTAGTATTCCCCTGTTAATTTTTTTACAGATTTTGCAAGGTTACCGTTACACTGTAGCCTTAGAGGAAATAGATAGCCTTGAAGCAATGCAGCTTGAAAAATTGGAAAAAAATCGAAAAGTTCTAGCTGGTATAGCGGTGTATGACGCTCCGACTCGTATTTATCGAGTTGCTCGAGATTCTTTGAATCTTGAAGAAGCAGAACCTGAAAATGTGCTCCAGATAGTTTTACCGAAGAGGGAACAGGTACAATAGCTTGAAAGCAGATGGCATTGCGAAAATTACCAATGGATTGCTTGTCGGCAATTCAGATGCCGAAGTGTTTCGAGGGAGAGCTGATTCGAGACTTTGCAGAACTGGAGATCTTTTTGTGGCACTTGAGGGTGAACGAGATGATGGTAATCTGTACATCGAGTCGGCTTGGGAACTGGGTGCCGAGGTTGCCTTGGCTGACGAGAGTAAGAGCCTGCCGATGCCACCCGATTCCAAAGCCCTAATCATGGTGAGTGATCCGCTACATTCCTTGCAATGTCTTGCGAGTTATCATCGGAGCAAGATGTCCAAGCTAAAGGTGGTGGGTATCACTGGCAGTAATGGTAAAACAACGACAAAGGAGATTTTGGCCGCAATTCTTCTTGACTGGAAGGGGGATTCCATACTTGTCACTGAGGGAAATTACAACTCCGACATTGGTTTACCGCTTACTCTGCTCAGTTTGGGAACCCATCACGAAATTTCTGTTTTGGAGATGGGAATGAATAAACGTGGGGAGATGGCCTTGCTTGCGGGAATTGCCAGGCCGGAAATAGGGCTGATTACCAATATTGGCAGTGCTCATCTGGGCAAGTTGGGTTCGGTAGAGGCATTAGCCGCTGAAAAACGAAATATATTTTCAACCGCCAGGCCAAACTCAGTCGCAATAATGAACGAGAACGAGCTTTGGAAGGATTTTCTCCTCATAGATTTCCCGGGCAAAGTACGTTTTTTCGGGGAATGGGGTAAAAATGGATGGGAGTCTTACGAGAATAAGGGGACAGATGGTTTCGTGTTGCTTTGGAATGGGAGGCATATAGACTTTGCACTGGCTGGATATCACAACCTTCTTAACGCCATGGGGGCTGTGGAAGCAGCTGATGCTCTGGGGGTCCCGGAGGAATCCATAGCAAGGGGACTGGCAGCCGTTCGTTCAGTGTTTAATCGCTCTGAAATCAAAAATGGCCCGGTGGTTTTGATTCGGGATGCCTACAATGCGAACCCCGAATCGTTTATGGCGGCCTTAGATATGGTATCAACAATTCGGATAAAAGGTAGACGAGTAGTTGTTCTGGGTGAACTACTGGAATTGGGAAAGCATATGAACGAGGCGCTCAATATGGTTGGACGGGCGCTTGCCAGACACGATCCCGATTTTGTGCTTTTGCTTGGTGATTCTCTTGGCGTCGTCAAGGAGTCAGCTTTAGTTGCCGGATTTGGCGGTGCAATCAATCTCTACTCGGAAATCGACGAGATTAGCAAGGCCCTCTCAAGATATTTAAAATCCGGCGATCTTGTATTACTCAAGGGGTCGCGGGGAAGTGCCCTGGAGCGACTAAGCGAAACGATTGAGAAGGTTGATTCCAATTAAATGATAGAGGAGTGATGGTAAAAGAAATACTCTTTCCTTTGGTCGGTTACATTAATGCTTTCAATGTATTTCAGTATATTAGCTTCCGTTCGGCTTATGCGGCGGTTTCTGCGTTGCTTCTTGCCTTTTTGCTCGGGCCAAGTGTAATCGCCAAGTTGGCAAAGCTCAAAATCGGTCAGGAGATTCGCAGCAATGGCCCCGGCTCGCATCTTTCGAAGGCAGGAACTCCAACGATGGGCGGTGTCTTAATAATAATCGCCTTTGTTATATCTGTTTTATTCTGGCAGGAACTTTCAACATTCTATACCTGGATTGTTCTGATAGCTACGGTTGGTTTTGGGATTCTGGGATTCTCAGACGATTTGCTAAAAATATCCAAGCAAAATTCAGATGGACTTCGTGCAGGCATAAAGATTGCGGGCCAGGGTATCATATCATTTATTGTCGTTTTTCTTATTTACAAATTTAGAAATGATCACACAACCCTTCTTTATGTCCCATTTTTCAAAAATCCGATGCTTGATTTAGGCGCCTTATATATTCCGTTTGGGATGCTGATGATTGTCGGTATGTCCAATTCTGTAAATTTAACAGATGGACTCGACGGCCTCGCCACCGGACTTACAATAATTGCCCTAACCGCATTTACAATTTTAGCCTATCTCACCGGTCATTCAGAATTTGCGCGATATCTGCTGATTCCCTATCTGCCAGGAGCTGGCGAATTAACCATTAGCGCCACATCTCTACTCGGAGCCTGTATCGGGTTTTTATGGTTCAATTCGCATCCTTCCGAGGTGATGATGGGCGATACTGGCAGTCTAACTCTTGGCGGTCTACTGGCTGTGTTTTCCTTATTGCTCAAGAAGGAGATTTTGCTTCTGATTATTGGGGGAGTTTTTGTCCTGGAAACTCTTTCGGTGATTATACAAGTACTTAGTTATAAGAGAACAGGACATCGCGTTTTTAAAATGGCGCCTCTTCATCACCATTTCGAACTGTCTGGATGGGCTGAAAGCAAAGTCGTAACTAGATTTTGGATTTTGGGAGGCATGTTTGCGATTTTGGGTTTGAGCACCCTAAAGATTCAATAGAGAGTTTTTTGTGAGATTCGGAACTTTCAAAGCGGATAATCTGGGCATCAAGAATCCCATGGAGGGCATGTTGACAATTTGCTTTCTCCTTGCTGGAATAGGCTCCGCGCTGTTATTTTCCGCATCCTGGTATTTTGCTCGAACTATCTTTGACGATCCATTTCGCATCTGGCGCCGGCAATTGTTGTGGATGTTAATAGGCGCGGCGCTGTCTTTGTTAATAGTCCGCGTACCAAAATCCCGCATACGAAAATCAGTGCCGGCTCTTATATGGGCAGCCCTGGCTCTAAATGCCCTAACTTACATACCCGGTATTGGATATACCTCTGGAGGAGCCAAGCGGTGGATAGAAATTTTTGGTTTAACCTTCCAGACTTCTGAATTCACTAAAGTTGCGTTAGTTCTTTATCTGGCTCGTATGCTGGAGAAAAATCAGAACAGACTGGATAATTTTCGAGTTGGCTTACTGCCGTCTCTTATCGTGATTCTGGTTCTAGTATTAACCGTGTACCTTCAGAATGATTTTTCCACTGCCACTTTTTTATTACTTTTAGCGCTTGGTCTTTTCTATGTTGCGGGAGTTCCAAAGGCTTTGATTGGTATTTCGATAATCGGTGCAATAATTTCAATCGCAAGCATGTTGTTGGCAAAGCAATTTCGGATTGAACGGATAAAATCATGGCTTAGCCCCATGGCCGATCCGTCGGGTAAGGGTTATCAAATCCTCAAGGCTCAAGCAGCACTTGAGCGAGGAGGGGCTTGGGGCCGAGGATTGGGAAGAGGCGAGACAAAGCTAGGCGGACTTCCAGCGGCCCATTCGGATTTTGTGGTTGCCGTTTTGGGGGAGGAGGCTGGTTTAATTGGCGTTTTCGCAATTCTTGCTCTCTTCACTATTTTCGCGATAAAGGGCTGGTTGGCAATCGAGAAAGTTCCGGATTTATTCTCCCGCTGGGCGATATTCGGTTTGGTCAGTGCTGTTTATTGGCAGGCGCTGATGAATTTTGCGGTTGTTTCAGGCCTGTTGCCGGCAACCGGCATCCCACTGCCTTTGTTCTCTGCGGGTGGGTCTGCGGCTTTTATCACATTGATTGTTTTTGGATTGATTTTCAATTTGTCTGAGGTGACAAAATGATTAGGCGTTGGAAATCGGGGCGAAAATTCGCAGTGGTATCTATCGTGGTTTTACTATCCATACTGCTTGTGGAGTTGTTTTGGCTTTTTGTTTTTTCGCCACGCCTGATGATTAAAAAAATTTTCCTGGAAAGTGATATCGAAGTCTCTGATGAACAATTACTTGAAATGCTGGATTTAGACGGTAAGACCTGGGCCTCGTTAGATGAAAAACGTGTTCAAAGGCAGCTTGAATCCTATCCAATTGTTCGTGAGGCTCGAGTTTCCCGGGTGTTTCCAGATGGACTCCGTGTTTATATTTTCCGCCGTCAACCTCTCGCCGTAGCTTTTTTCGGCGACAGTTCAGTTTCACTTATAGCTGTATTTGATGAAGAAGGATATGTAATCCAGGCGAACAGAAAAATCAATGATATCGATCTTCCTGTACTCTCAGGAACTGCTCAACCCACACTCGGCTCTCAACTTCCAGAGTCGGTGCGACAAGTTTTATCAAACCTTTCGAAATTGAAATCTGATGAACCTAAACTTTTTGCTCTGATATCAGAAATTGAATTCATACCGCATGGCGAAGAAGGCTATGATTTAAAAATGTATATGAATCACATACCAATACCCGCGCTCCTCGACATAAATTTGAGCCCCCAGTCGGTACGCCGGGCGCTTATCGTGATTGAAGTTCTTGAACTGACAAGTTCCGAACCTATTGAAGCTGTAGATACCCGTGGTAAGCATGTCGTATATCATCCCTCAGGAGAGCATGGTGGATAGTGAGGTGGTAATTGCCGGTTTGGATATTGGTACTAACAGCATCCGGGTGCTAGTTGCTGAATACGGTTCTGACGGCAAGCTTTTAGTCTCCGGGTGGGGTCAAAGTCGCTCGCAAGGAACTCACAGGGGAGTTGTGGTGAACATAGAAGCTGCCAGGGAAGCAATTTCGACAGCGATTGAAGCAGCAGAGCAGGAGGCAGGCAGAACGGTAACCGAACTTTTAGTTGCCCTGGGTGGATCTTCGATTAGCAGTCTAAATTCCCGAGGCGTTGTCGCCGTTTCTGGTAAGAATCGTGAGATAAGTGTAGCAGATGTTGAGCGTGTACTTGAGGCGGCGCGAGCGGTGGTAATACCAATGGACCGCGATATCCTACATATTCTGCCGCAGGAATATATCATTGACGATCAACGGGGAGTGCGAAATCCGATTGATATGATTGGAATAAGGCTTGAGGCTGAAGTTCACATTGTCACAGCTTCTGTTTCAGTGATGAAGAACATCGAAAAAGCGATGGAACGTTCAGACTACAAAGCTCAAGAAATAGTTCTAGGAACCCTGGCCACCGCCCGCGCTTCGCTAAGTGATGAGGAAAAGGAAATGGGTGTGCTCCTAATGGATATTGGAACTTCATCTACGGATTTTATTTCTGTTTGTGGGGGAGCTCCCAGAGTTACAGGATCTGTTCCATTTGGTGGAACGCAGGCCACCTCCGATCTTTCAGTTGTTCTTAAGATACCAATGGAATGGGCAGAACGAATTAAGTGTGAATTAGGATGCTGCTGGGAAACTTTGATCAGGGAAGAGGAAAACGCGATTGTTCCAGGCATTGGGGGTCGGAAGGCGATTAGCGTTTCGGCAAGTGAAATTTGCCGCATCCTCAAACCGCGAGTAACTGAGATTTTGATGATGATAAAACGTGGAATAGAGAAATCGACCAACATGATAGATATCAATACAGGCATAGTACTTGCCGGCGGTGGAGCCTTACTGCCTGGAATTACAGATCTGGCGGAAAGTGTATTCGGACAACCTGCGAGGGTTGCAAATCCGAGGTCTTCCATCTCGTGGCCTAATCCCTGTCGCAATACTAAATGGAGCAAAGCGGCCGGATTGATTTTGCTTGGAGATGCAATTGCTGATAAGAATATGGACAAAGTAAGAGAAGCCCAAGAAACAGAAATCGCTAATCCGCTGAGGGGATTGCTCAAGTGGCTGGGTGAATTTTTTTAGAAAGGTTATTAAACAAAGCTCTGGGAGGTAAAAATGGATTTGGAAATCATGGATGAACGGGTTGCGGGAAAAACCGTAATCAAGGTTATTGGTTGCGGCGGTGGTGGTAGCAATGCCGTTGCTCGCATGATACAGGTAGGAGTTCAGGGAGTGGACTTTGTTGCCGCGAACACCGATCTACAAGCTCTGGAAACTTCGTTGGCTGTGATCAAAGTGCCGTTTGGACGCCAGATTACCTGCGGGCTTGGCGCTGGCGGCAAGCCTGAGATTGGTGAGCAGGCGGCGGAGGAAGATAAGGAGATGATACAGAGCGTCTTGAAAGGTGCTGATATGGTGTTCATAACTGCGGGTATGGGTGGTGGGACTGGCACCGGATCCGCACCGGTTATCGCCAGGATTGCAAAGGAACTTGGATGCCTGACCGTAGCGGTAGTTACTCGACCTTTCAGATTTGAGAAGCAACGCAAGATGGAACTAGCTGAGGCCGGAATTGAGAAATTGCGTAAACACGTTGATACTCTCATCACTATACCGAACGAAAACCTACTGAAGCTTGTCGACAAACGAACGCCAATACGTGATGCCTTTCTGAAGGCGGATGACGTTCTACGCATGGGAGTTCAGGGCATTTCAGATTTAATAACCAAGCCAGGGGAAATAAATATCGATTTTGCAGATGTTAGGACTGTGATGGAGGGACAAGGAGATTCACTAATGGGGATAGGAGAGGGCTGGGGCGACAATCGGGCAGTTGATGCGGCAACTATGGCCATTGAGAACCCGCTACTGGAAGATGTAAACATCGAAGGGGCCAACGGATTGCTGGTCAATGTTACCGGCGGCCCCGATTTTTCCTTGTTTGAATACAATGAAATCATGGATATCATTTCGTCCCGTGTCGATTCCAACGCAACTGTGATTGCCGGGCAGGATTCGGATGAGAAGCTGGGCGATCATGTCAGAGTTACGGTGATTGCAACAGGATTTGGTGGTTCCATCGATCAAACCTCTAAGAAATCACCACTGTCGTTGGATGCGAAAAGCGATGTCTTATCATACAGTGTTTGGAAGGGCTTGACTGAGGGTCGTGGACTTGCCGCTTCGGCGCCGCCCTCCGTGGAACAGTACAGAACGGAGACTTCTCCCGCGGCCCATTCAAATACCCTAGATGGTCTACTGGATGAGGCAGATCTTCTAATTCCAACCGTTCTGAGGGAGAAACGTTTTGGCGGCGGGCGTTAAATTAGACTGGGACAAACTGATGGCAGAGTATGAGGCATATCTCAGGCACAATCTTAGGGTTGCAGAGTCAACAAATGCCACCTATGTTGCAGAAGCGAGGAGATTCGGACGCTGGCTTGAGCTGACTGTTTTGGATCCGCGCCGCCTCGGTGCGACAGATATCGAATCCTACGTAGCCGGGAGGAGTTCCTCAAAATCGCTTACCGCGCGGACGATATCACGTGTTTTCAGCTCCCTTCGCTCCCTTTTTTGCTTCTTGAAAAACGTTGGAGTGCGCTCAGACGATCCCTCTTTAAATGCGGAACGCCCGAAGGTGGGAAGAAAACTGCCGAGGGTTTTTGAACTAAGCGAGATTGAAAAGATTCTCGACAATATCGAAATTGACACACCTCTTGGTACTCGGGATAGAACTCTTTTTGAACTCATTTATTCCTGCGGCCTGAGGGTAAGTGAAGCAGTCGAATTGGAGTTATCCCAGCTGCATTTGAAAGAAGGACTCATTCGCGCTCGTGGGAAGGGTGATAAGGAACGTTTAATACCCCTTGGTGATGAAGCGCTTCGTTGGCTGCAGCGTTATCTCAGTGAGGCTAGACCTCTTCTTTTAAAGGCCTCATCGAAACTGAATAAAGTTTTTTTGAACAATAGAGGGAGAGGACTTAGTCGTAAAGGAATGTGGAAACGTTTCAAAAGTATAGCGCAACGCGCTCAGGTGAGCGGGAAAATCCATACCCTCCGGCATTCCTTTGCTACTCACTTGCTTCGTGGAGGTGCGGATTTGAGGAGTGTGCAAGAGCTGCTCGGTCATGCCGATATCAGCACTACTCAGATTTACACTCATCTAAACAGGGATGATCTTAGCCATGCGCACAAAGAATTTCATCCAAGAGGTTAAGAGCGATGAACAATTCAACCCAGCCTTCAATTCCATCACGGCCCCCTGGCAGTTTCATTTCAAGCATTTTCGCCATAGTTGGGGGAAATTTTCTGTGCATGCAGCGGCGGTTTGGTTCTGGAATGCAAAGAGTTGCTCCTGTTCTATGCTTATTCTCGCTGTTGCTTGCATCGTGCAAGTTGATTCAGACCAGGAATGAGTTGGCAAACCGGATGGGTGCTGAAGAGGGTCAGGCCGGAAACAGGGAACGAATTTCGGAACTGAAATCGGATATAAGAAGGGCTGAAAGTCAAGTCGAAAAGACAATCGAATCCGTCCGCGAAAAAGGTACTTACTGGCGACTTCTGGGATTGAAATACATGGATTATGGGATGTGGGGCGAAGCCGCGGCGGCCTTCGATGAAGTAGTAAAAATTTATCCGGAGCATGCCTTTCCATTGTATAATCGCGCGTTGAGCTTAGGTCAATTATCCCTGTCAGCAGATACTCAGGAACAGAGAATGGCCTACCTTTTAAGAGCGGAACAAGGCTATAGACGGGCAATATCGATTGATCCCAGATTTACCCCTGCAATGTACGCTCTTGCCGTCTTGCTGGTATTCGAATTCGATAATATGTTGGAAGCGCGGAATCTGTTGGAGAACTACCTCGAGATAGAACGCAGTGATATCAATGCTCGTTTTTTACTTGCACAGGTTCATATCGAGTTTGGCGACGATAAAGAGGCCTTAAGTCTTTACGGGGAAATAAGGGAAATCGCCAAGAATGAGGACGATATCAACAAGGCAGACGAGCTTTATCGCCTAGTTGAGAGGGGTGACTATGAGCTTTAATCCCCTTCTGCTTCTGGCGATTAATCAGTTGCCTGGCACCAATGGCTGGTTGAAGCGTCGTGTATGGAAGGTGTGCAGAGATGAAGCCGATTTGAATTTGGCCACGCAAGAATACAAGTATCTCCGATCTTCCAGAGCAATTAGCCCCATCCCACCTGCCCAAACTCTGTTGAAAAGTGCGGAAATAGTGTATGCGCGGTTAAGACGCTATCAAATCGCTTATCGAATACTTGGCGAAGCAAATTATCCAGTGGCCCTTGCATTAATAGTCGACCCGCCATTGCTCTTATTTCATCGAGGGACTCCAAATTTCGATTACAATCCCGCAGTCGCAATAGTTGGCACAAGGCGGCCATCTCCTACCGCACAACGGCAAGCGTATCAGTTTGGGTTGGAATTTGCTCTTGCATCATATCCTGTGGTGTCGGGTCTGGCCATTGGCATCGATAAATCTGTGCATGAGGGAACACTGGCGGGTCGGGGAATCACATGGGCAGTATTGGCCTGTGGACTGGACAGGCCGAGCCCGATGTCAAATCGGAAACTCGCCAAAGCGATTCTGGATAGAGGTGGAGCCCTTTTGGGTGAGATCACACCGGGTAACTATCCTGCCAAATATGCGTTTCATCGGCGCAATCGAATACTGAGCGGTTTGGCCAGGGGCTGCATTGTTGTACAAGCTCCGAAAAAATCAGGCGCCCTGATAACAGCCAATTTTGCTCTAGACCAGAGTAGGGATCTTTATGTCAGCTCGGCCGGACTTGAGGGAAGTATTTCCGAGGGTACGAAAAACCTTGAGCTGCAAGGTGCGCCAATAGTCAATCATTCGTCTGATGTATTAAATGATTGGGGGCGAACTTCAAACGGGGAAGTAATAGAAATGATTGAAGGTCCTCGGGGGCCAGTTGAATTATCACGCATGATGCGGTTGGAGCTAGACGGACGCATTTTTCGGCACATGGGAGGTTGGTTTGAATACTCGGACACACGATTGGCTTGAACACTTGCAAAATGTTCTCCACCTTTCGGAAGCTACCATTCGTTCGTACAGGACAGATTTGGCAGCTTGGCAAGACTTCCTTTCCGAATTCAATCTTTCTGAAGAAGATGTGAGTTCGACAGAGGCCCGGATATTCATGTCCCGCATGAGTCGTATGGCAGTTGCAACTGTTAACAGAAGGATATCAGCTCTCAAAAGTTATTATGGGTGGTGCCGGCGAAAATACCGATGGACGGTAAATCCATTTACGGATTCCAAAACTATTGGAAAAGGGCGTAAACTCCCCGGCTATCTTACCTATCAGGAAATTGAAAATTTTCTCGATTTGACTGGTGATGGATTTGTTGGGCTCAGAGACAGGGCGCTTTTTGAGCTGCTCTATTCCACTGGTTGCAGGGTTGGAGAAATCTGTTCTCTCAATGTTAGCGATGTATCTAACAGGCAGATTATAGTGGGCGGAAAAGGAAGGAAAGAAAGAATGGTTTTCGTTGGTGCAAAAGCCGCGACTGCCTTGGCGGGATATCTCCCCCATAGATTAGCGCATGCCGCTGATGACCCTGATAGTCAACATGCGTTGCTACTCAATCTGAGGGGGGAAAGGATTACAAGCAGAGGCGTATACTATCTTGTGCAACGCTATGCCGAGCTTGCGAATATAACCAAAAAAGTTACCCCTCATACGTTCCGACATAGTTTTGCGACTCATATAGTGGATGAAGGAGCTGATATTCGTACGGTTCAGGAATTGTTAGGACATGCCAGTTTGTCTACCACTCAAATATATACGCATACAGGAATAGAGCGGATTAAACAGGTTTATCGTCTATCTCATCCACACGCAAGGGATAAAACCGGAGGAACAGATGCCTGATATAAGGGGAACAACAATAGTTGCCATTCGAAGAAACGGACAGGTTGCCATGGCAGGAGATGGGCAGGTGACGCTGGGAGAGTCGGTGATTGTGAAAAGCTATGCGAAGAAGGTTCGCTGCCTGTATAACGGCAAGGTGCTAGTTGGATTTGCAGGCTCCGCCGCTGATGCCTTTACGCTCGAAGAACGTTTTGAGGGGAAACTGAAAAAATTTGCGGGTGATGTAACTCGATCTGCCGTTGAATTAGCCAAGGAATGGCGGTCAGATAGAGTACTTCGACGACTTGAGGCAATGCTCTTAGTGGCAGATAACAGCAGAACCCTTCTGATTAGCGGGAATGGCGATGTGATTGAACCCGATGAGGGTGCAGTAGCGATAGGTAGCGGAGGAAACTATGCCTTTGCGGCTGCGAAGGCATATCTTGACGGGTCCAATTTGGATGCAAAGACGATTGCCGAAAGATCGATTCAAATTGCTGCCGATATTTGTGTTTTTACTAATAACAATTTGTCATTGGAGATTTTAGGTGATGAGCAATCTTGATGGATTAACCCCACAGGAAATAGTTGACGCACTCGATGCTTACATTATTGGACAGAAAGCGGCGAAGAAAGCTGTGGCTATTGCCCTGCGCAATCGTCAGCGCCGTGCACGACTTGCAGAAGACATACGTGATGAGGTTGCGCCAAAGAATATTTTGATGATCGGACCCACTGGCGTGGGCAAAACGGAGATAGCCAGACGTCTGGCTAGGCTTGCTGATGCACCTTTCATAAAAGTTGAAGCTACTAAATTCACTGAGGTGGGATATGTTGGAAGGGATGTTGAATCCATGATTCGGGATTTAATGGCAAAGGGTGTAGCTATGGTAAAGGACAAAATGAGGTTTGATGTCGAGCAAGCTGCGAAGGCAGCCGCTGAAGAGGCACTTCTCGATGCCCTCGTTCCTGGTTCTTCGATGCCACCAGCTGAAGGGGCGAATAAGAAAACTTTGATAGAACCGAATCGTGGCGGGCATGCCCGTGAAACTCTGAGGAGGAAGCTGAAAGCTGGTGAATTGGATGAACGCATGATTGAAATCACTACACATGGTTCACGCCCACCCCACATCGAGGTGATATCGGGCGCTGGCATTGAGCAGGTGGGTTTTGACTTCAGCAGTCTTGGTTCAATTTTCCAGGGGCCGAGAAAATCCCGGAAGGTGAAAGTGGCTCGTGCGCGAGAGTTGCTGGAAGCGGAACAGCAGGAGAAGCTCATCGATACTGAAAGCGCAATCGATTTAGCAAGAGGGAAAGTTCAGAATAATGGAATAATATTCATTGACGAAATTGATAAGATTGCCACTGGGGGCGGCCATTCTTCCAGTGGTCCGGACGTTTCACGCGAAGGCGTTCAACGTGATATTTTGCCCATTGTGGAAGGATCTACCGTTAATACCAAGTACGGCATTATTGATACTTCCCACGTACTGTTTATTGCGGCCGGAGCTTTCAATCTCTCGAAGCCTTCGGATTTAATCCCTGAACTTCAAGGCAGATTCCCGCTCAGGGTTGAACTTGAATCTCTAAGCGCCGAGGATTTCAGAACCATACTCACCTCACCCAAAAATGCTCTTACAAAACAGTACATTGAGTTACTTGCCACCGAAGAAGTGGAGTTGATTTTTGAAGACGACGCGATTGAACGACTCTCTGATATCGCTGCGGAAGTTAATGGGCGTACCGAGAACATTGGCGCCAGACGCCTTCATACGGTGCTCGAACTCCTACTTGAAGATGTGTCTTTTAATGCACCTAAATTGGGTGGTCAGACAATACGCGTAACAACTAACTATGTGAATGAGCGGCTAAATGACATTGTCGACGACAGGGACCTTTCACGCTACATATTGTAGCTTCGCGGGATTAAGAGGAGGTGAAAAATATGCCGAGAATGTTTGTAGCGACATATAGATCGGTAAAAGTAGGGTGAATGAATACCAGCTTCGCTAAGACAATTGATATTCTCCAACGAAATATGGCTACGGCCAGCTTGCGCAGACAGGTTATAGCAAACAACATCGCAAACGCCGAAACTCCCGATTTCAAGCGTTCTTATGTGAATTTCGAAGCGGAATTGAGTCGAGCACTGGCCTCGGAAAAGCTTGATACTCCGATCGGAGTACTTACACATGAGCGGCACATTCCTTTTAGTGAAACCATTGATTATCGAGATGTTCGTCCAAAACTAGTGTTGGATTATCTTACGGCGGCGAAGAACAATGGTAACAACGTAGATATCGAACGGGAACTGATGCAGGCCACCGAGAATCAGATGCTCTACGAGTTAATGAGCAACGCGGTTGGCTTTCAATTCGATCAAATCGATATTGTTCTTAGGTAGGAAGATATGGGCTTATTCACAACAATCAATACAGCCGCATCCGGGCTGACAGCGGAGCGACTCAGGCTTGATGTAATTGCGGACAACATTGCCAATGTGAATACGACTCGCACTGCTGAAGGCGGTCCTTATCGACGTAGTCGAGTGGTGTTTCGACCGAGAACAAGGCAACCATATTGGAGGAGCCCCTTCTTGCCGGAAAGGCTGAAAGACAAGATTGGACTTGGCGTGCGGATCGCGTCGATTGAGAAGGATATGGATAGTGATTTATTGCTTAAATGGGATCCCACACATCCGGATGCGATTAAAACTGGACCAAAAACCGGCTATGTGGAACTCCCCAATGTCAACGTGGTTAGTGAGATGGTGGATATGATTTCTGCTTCCAGGGCTTATGAGGCAAATGTTGCGATTATGGATGGTTCGAAGAGTATGTTCCGAAGAGCCTTGGAAATTGGGAGGTAGTTATGGATTTGATTGACTCGAACAATGCGATGGGCAATGTGATTAATCTTACCCGAACCCACGCAAATCATCTGGATTCGGAGGGGCAAAAAAAGGTACTTGCGATGGAAACGGATCGTGAACGTTTCGTAAACTTGTTGGCAGCCAATATAGGACGGGTTTCCGACAGACAGCATGAAGCGGAAGAGCTTTTCAGAAGGATGATAACAAATCCTGATGAGGTTGAACCTCACGATGTAACTATCGCGATGGCTCAGGCCAACATGAGTTTGAATTTAACTAAGACTATTGTGGACCGCGCTGTGAAGGCATACAACGATATCACGACGATGAGATAGCAGATTCTTGACGACCACTTGGTTGTTCTAAACGAATTGGGGGGGTAAACGAATGTGGGAATGGCTCAAGAGCATTGGCAGAAGTGTGAGAACCTTCTGGAACCAGTGGTCAACAGTGAAGAAGCTAATACTGACAGGCATTATTGCAACGGTAATTGCTTCTTTTGTGATTTTGGTTGCATTCTCCGCAAAACCGACTCAGGTGATTATCTTCAATGCGGCGATTACTGACGAGTCGCTGGCGGATAGAATTTCAGCAGCCTTAGACATCGAAAATATCGCGCATAGCCGTGGAGCTGATGGCAGGTTTTATACGGCAGATGAAGAAACGGCGAAGCAGGCGAGATCTCTTCTGGTTAGAGAGGATTTGTTGCCTGGTCAGTTGGATCCGTGGAATTTTTTCACAAATATGGAACGCTGGACGCTTACCGATTTTGACAGGGATATCAATCTGCAGCGTGCCTTAAAAATCAATCTGGAGCAGCACATTAGCGCCCTAGATGATGTGGATTCAGCTAAGATTTCTCTGGTGATTCCCAAAGAACAGCTCTTTGTTGAGGATCAAAAATCTGTTACCGCGTCGGTTGTGATTCAGCAGAAGCCGGGGAGTGATATCAGTGAGAATCGAAGCAAAATTGAAGGCATTGTCAAGCTGATTCAGTTTGCTGTTGAGGGCTTATCTGCGGAGAACATCACTATTATGAATATCAATGGAGATGTTTTAAATGATTTTGAAGGTTTGGAGGATGTTGACAGGCTGACTCTCACGAGCCGAATGCTCCGGCAGAAGAAGATACTTGAGGCTCAGTACACAGCGGCAATTCTAGAATCTCTCTACAATGTTTTTACTCCGTCCAGGGTGGATATTGTGAATTTTGATATCGATTTGGATTTTGTGAAAAAAGAGATTTCAACTCAGGAACACTTCCCGGTTGTAATAACCGAAGACAACCCCAGCACTCCCTACAGCGAGAGGGAGGTCGTACCATCGATTGTGCGCAGTCGGGAGAATAATAAAGAAAGCTTTGAAGGCACCGGATTCAATCCCGAGGGTCCGCCTGGACAAGAGGGACAAACGCCACCGGCGTATCAGGATTTAACCAATCTTGTGGGGCGCTATGATTCTGATCGATCGATTGAGAATTATGAGATAAATGTACGGAATATCACCGAAGAACGATCCCCCTATGAGGTTAAGCGTATCAGCCTGGGCATGGTTATCGATGGAACGTGGGAGATTAAATTTGATGCTATGGGTGAACCTATCGTGAATCCGGGAGGTCTGCGAGAGCGTGTTTATAAGCCAGTTTCAGCGGAGGTATTGTCCCAGGCCCAGCAGGTGGTTGAGGGGGCGGTGGGGTACTCCAGGTTGCGAGGGGATGTTGTTACGGTTGAAAACATCCCGTTCGATCGAAGTGAACAGTTTAGGTTAGATGATGAGGCATGGCTGAGGAAACAAGCAATTCAACAATATGTAATATGGGGCGCCATTGTTTTGGGTGCGTTTGTTGCAATCTTCATCATCGCAAGAATTGTTGGTTATTACGTAACGAGACGACGCAGAGAACGGGAAGAGGAGCTTGCACGAGAGCATCAGGAGATGCGTGAAGCGGCTCTGAGGGATGCTGAAGAGGATGGGATTGATGTCGAAATGTCTATTCAGGAGAGATCGAGAATTGAGATGCAGGAGAACGCCAAGATTGTGGCGAGAGAGCATCCGGAGGACGTAGCGCAGTTGATTCGAACCTGGTTGACGGAGGAATAGTATGGCAAAAATGAGTCCGACTCCCAGAGGTGACACGGCCGGGAGTCACAGTTCCAAGGATTCCAAGGATGTGCGGTACAAGGAGGAGCTAAGCGGCAAACAGAAGGCTGCGATTTTCCTGGTTACCCTGGGTTCCGATATATCCGCTGAGATATTCAAACATCTGGGGGAAGATGAAATAGAAACCATCACCTGGGAAATCGCCCGTCTGGAAAAAATTGAGGCCTCCGAGCGAGATATGGTGCTACAGGAATTTCAAGAATTGATGATGGCCCAGGATTTTATTACAACGGGCGGAATCGATTATGCGCAGGAACTCCTGGAGAAATCATTGGGGCATAAGAAAGCGATGGATATCATCAACCGCCTGACGAATGCATTGAAAACCCGGCCTTTTGATTTCATAAGACGAACCGATCCAACGAACCTACTCAATTTAATCCAGCAGGAGCATCCCCAAACCATTGCCCTAATCCTGGCGTATCTGGAACCAGCGAGAGCCTCTGTGATTCTGGCTCAACTTCCGCAGGAGAAGCAGTCGGATGTCGCCAAGAGGATTGCGACTATGGACCGAACCAGTCCGGAAATACTTAGGGAGGTGGAGAGAGTACTTGATAAGAAGCTTTCTTCGGTGTCCCAAGAGGATTATACGACAGCAGGAGGTGTGGGAAGCATCGTCGATATTCTGAACCTTGTGGACAGATCGACTGAAAAAGCCATTATCGAAACTTTGGAGGAAGAAGATCCGGAACTTGCGGAGGAAATAAAAAAGAGGATGTTCGTGTTTGAAGATATTGTCATGCTCGATGATAGAGCGATTCAACGCGTGGTAAGAGAGGTTGATGCAAACGAGCTGGCAAAGGCGCTTAAGTCTGTCGATTCCGAGGTGCAAGATAAGATTTTCCGCAATGTTTCAAAGCGAGCGGCAGCCTTGTTGAAAGAGGATATGGACTATATGGGACCTACTAGGCGCAAGGACGTCGAGGAATCACAACAAAAAATTGTGTCGATTATCCGCAAACTTGAAGAGCAGGGGGACATAGTGATTGCTCGCGCGGGTGAAGAGGACATTCTGATCTAGGAAACGCTTATGGCAAAAAACGTTTTTCAACCAGTTGAGATAGTAGATTTGACTGCTCAGAAAGTAAAAGTGGCCGCTCCGGTGTTTGTTGCGGATGAGGTTGAGGAATTGGATGTGTATGAGGGCCCAAGCACCGAAGATTTGCGCAAAGAAGCTCAAGACTTTCGAATCTCCTGGGAGGTGGAGAAATCGAAATTGATCCAGGAGGCGCATGATGAGGCTGAAGCTATAAGAGAAGAAGCAAGGAAAAAAGCTTCCGAGGAGGTGAAATCTAAAATTGACTCGGCCATTGAGGACAAGCAGATTGCAGAGGATGAGGCGAAGCAAATCAAGAATAATGCCCTGGCGGAGGCAGAGAGAATTCGTAATCAGGCTACAGAAGAGGAAAACAAAGTTTTCGATGAGGCACGCAATTTGGGTTTCAAGGAAGGTCATGAGGATGGATGGAAAGATGGACGCGCAGAAGTCAGTCGCCTGATCGAACGCCTGCACAAAATTTTGGACGCGGCTATCGGGAAGAGACAGGAAATAATAGAGCAAACAGAAACCCAGCTTATTGATTTGGTTTTGTTGATTACCCGCAAGGTTGTCAAAGCTATCAGTGAAAATCAAAGCAATGTGGTGATTAACAATGTCATTCAGGCTCTCACCAAGCTCAAGAGCAGAGGAGATATTGCTATCAGGGTAAATTTGGCTGATTTGGATCTTGCCACCGAACATGTGAGAGATTTCATGAAGATGGCTGAGAACGTTAAATCGGTTACTGTTTTGGAAGACTCATCGGTTGACAAAGGAGGCGCAATTATTGAAACGGACTTTGGTCAGATTGATGCCCGAATATTCAGTCAATTAAGGGAGATTGAAGAGAAAATCCTTGAATTGGTTCCAATTCGAGATACAAGGGCCCTGTGATTATGCTGTTGAAAAAATACATGGATGCGGTAGGTCAAACCGATCCCATTAAATACTCAGGCAGGTTGAAGAGGGTCCAGGGTATTTTACTTGAAAGTATAGGCCCCAAGGCAGCTGTCGGCGAAATTTGCCATATAATGCCCCGAGAGGGTAAATCTCTACTGGCGGAAGTTGTGTCTGTTAGGGATGAGATGGTTCAACTAATGAGCTATGAACCCCTGCATGGGCTGGAAACGGGAGATTTGGTAATCGCATCAGGAAGCCCTCCGGATGTTTCTGTTGGTATTGGAATGCTCGGACGAGTGTTGAATGCACTAGGAATGCCGATTGACGGCAAGGGACCAATTTCACTGCAAACGCGTTATCCAATGTTTGCATCTCCTCCCCCGCCTATGGATAGGGCTCCAATTTCAAAGAGTATTGACACCGGGATACGAGCGATTGATGCGATAACTCCCATTGGCAGAGGGCAGCGAATGGGTATCTTTGCCGGATCGGGGATAGGGAAATCTACGTTGCTGGGTATGGTGGCGAGAAACACATCGGCAGATGTGAATGTAATCGCTCTGATTGGAGAGCGTGGACGCGAGGTTCGAGAGTTTATCGAATCCGAACTTGGCGAGGAAGGGCTTAAGCATTCAGTGCTGGTTGTTTCGACTTCAGATACACCGGCCTTGGCGCGGGTTAGGGGTGCATTTACCGCTACAACCATAGCGGAGTTTTTTAGAGATCAGGGAAACGATGTAATGCTCTTATTTGATTCCGTGACTCGTTTTGCAATGAGTCAGCGCGAGATTGGTCTCGCAATTGGAGAGCCACCCACAACTAGAAGCTACACTCCGTCCGTTTTTTCCCTGCTTCCGAGATTGCTTGAACGCGCCGGGATTGCCAGTAAGGGAACGATAACAGGACTATATACCGTTTTGGTAGAGGGCGACGATTTGGACGAACCAGTGTCGGATGCTGTTAGGGGTTATCTTGATGGACATATAGTACTCGATCGACGTCTGGCCGAGCAGAATCATTATCCGGCGATCGACATCCTGGCTTCGGTTAGCAGGGTGGCACCGAGAATCATGGGAATAGAAGCGGCAAAGACGGCGGCGAAGATTCGCAAACTGGTTGCGGCATATCGTGACAAAGAAGATCTAATCGATGTAGGAGCGTATGCCAAAGGCACTAATCCAGATGTGGATGAGGCAATAGATAAGCGAGAGGAACTTGATAACTTCCTCATACAAGGCATCACGGAGCACGAAGAGGCTCAGAGTATCTTATCTAGGGGAACAAAGATTGCGGGTGCGGTTTCGGATGTACAAGACGGGAGACAATGAGAAAGTTTCGATTTTCACTTGCAGCATTGCTTTCTTTGAGAAAGGAACGAACACGGGAATGTGAGTCCTTGCTGGCATCTGAGCTTGGTAAGCTGGCAATGATGAAGAACCAAATAGAGAATACCAGGAGAGCCGAAGCCAAGGCTCTTTTTGCTTCTAGAGCGAATCTTGATGAACTTCGAGTGCGAGAACACTTATTGCGAAAGACTTTGAATGAACGCAAGGTTTTGAAGACACAGTTAATAGAGACGGAAAAAAAAGTTGAAGAGGTTAGACATGCTTTTTTAGAGGCTCGCTCGAAGAGTGCTGCTTTGGAAAAACTGAGAGAAAAGCGTAAGAACCACTGGATTTCAACAGTCAAAAAAGAGGAATTGAGAAATTTGGACGAGACTGCCAGGGGAGCTGCACTGCGTTTAGATGTGACAGGGGGGGGCAAATGAATCTACGTTATGGCGGTGTGGGTATTGCGAAGATAGTCTTCCTTCTGATTTTGATATTGGCGCTTGTCATCGGCGGCCTGATTTGGCTGGATTTCCTGGGGATCATAAACGCGAAAGAGCAGCTGGCTCCAATTACATCCTTATTTGGCATTAAATCCCGAAACACAGTTAAGGAGCCATTCTCGCCCATGCTACTCGATGTCGATCGTCTATCTAAAGAACGTTTATCCATAACAGTGGAACGCAGAGCCCTGGAATCGGCAGCGGAGGAGCTTAGATTGAGAGAGGCTCAAATGGATCAGAAAGAAAGTGAACTCAAAGAAAAAGAGCTTTCTTTGGAAGAGAAGCAAAAATCTCTAATAGAGGCGCTCAGTCAATACGACAATAAATTAGCGAACTTAGAGCAAACAGCCTTGTACATGATGGGAATGCCGCCGAATGAGGCTGTGTCTATTATGAATGAGTATGATTTGAGGGACTTGGTTGATCTGCTTCGAGTGAGCGAAAGACTTTCGCGGGAAACAGGGGAAGAGTCGCTGGTTGCTTATTGGTTGTCTATTATGCCCGATAAGGCTCGTGCGGCAGAAATCCAGAGGCTGTTGGTTGAAAAACCAGGGCTGAATCTAGATGGTTGATTTATAAGGAATATGGCATTGGAAACAACCTCTATTGCGATACCAGAGAATAGCAGCAGCCATTCCAACTTAGTTGTTGAAGAAAGGGCGGCGCCGAGTATCAAGAAAGAACGGAACTCGGATAACCGAGCTTTTTCGAGAGTCTTGGAGCAGGCCAAAAAATTGAAGCTAGTTAAGAAATCAAAGCAGACTAAGAAATTGGAACAATGGAAGGGTGCTGAACAAGTTGATTCCGGAGCTGAGGATAAAAAAATGGAAGAGGAAGCTCCTCGCGGGGTGAGGGTTGGGAAAAAACGCGGGAGCGGTTTAGACAATAGCAAGTTTGAATTCAGATTTGATGAGAAAAAACTGGATTTTGAGATAGAAGAGAAGCATTTGAGCAGGGACAAGAGCAAGGCTCAGGTTAAACAAAGAATGCTAAATGAGTCAAATAGTACCCCTGATAGAGTTGTTTCAAATGAGGTTTTGCAACTAGCCGGCGAGTCAAACTCCAGAAATCAAAAAAGCGATTTGTCTGATAATAGTGTCGGAAGGGCGATTGTCGGAAAGCGCAAAAGCAATCAGACGAGCATTGCTCCCAGAGTTGAAATTCAGGACAGGAGAGCAGATGCCTCAAAAGCATATCCGATTTCGTGGATGAGGAGAAGTCGTGTCGATCATGTCGGTGAAGAAGTCGATAGGGAGCTTAGTTTGGAGAACCGACCGATGACGGCCGATATGGAAATTGAGATTTCTCCAAGGCACGAAGGAAAAAATTCACTGCGTTCAGCAGCTATGGAGTTCGCACGAAAACTCGATGCCCAGGCTGGAAACGAAATCGTAAAACAAATCAAGATTGTGCTTAATCGCGCCTCGGCTGGTGAGTTGAGAATTAACCTTAAACCCGAGAATCTGGGACAGGTGAGGGTACATATTCATTTGGAAGATAATCGTCTTAGAGGCAGATTTTTTGCTGAATCCACGGCTGCTAGGGAAATTCTGAAAGGGGCTCTGGATGGACTGCAAGCAAAATTGCTTGAAAGTGGTTTTAGTTCAGCAGAACTGAAAATGGCTTGGGACAATTCCTCATCGGATTTCGGGTTTAACAACGGCAATCCACGTGGTCGAAAAACTTCGAGGAAAAATGCGATACTTGAGTTTGAGAATTCTGTACCGATCAGTGTTCCCGATGAATTAAGCGAGAACCTTGTCAATTTGGTTGTATAGGAGATTTTTGATGGATATTGAATCAACACTTAGCGTGCCCGATGCGACTCGTTTACATGCACAGATTGAAGCATTCAATGCAAGCCTGAACGGCTCTCGAACAACCAAACAGGAACTCGGTAAAGACGACTTCCTTCAAATACTTATAACTCAATTACAGCACCAAGACCCAACAAAACCCATGGAGGATCGGGAATTCATAGCTCAGATGGCCCAGTTTTCTTCACTGGAGCAGATGACGAACATGAACAGACAGTTTGCGGAACTCAGTGCTGCTCTAAAGAGTTCGCTGGTGATGAATCTGCTGGGTAAAGAAGTTGAGATCCACCAGGGTGAGGAATACATCCGCGGCTCTGTAGAAGCGATTACCGCCGGCTTTTCCCCTCAGGTGCTGGTTAATGGGAATTACTACGATTATGAGAAGATATCCAAAGTAAACGAATAATGAGGAGTAAAGACTATGATGCGTTCACTTTATTCAGGTGTCTCTGGTTTGCAGAATCACCAAGTTCGAATGGATGTGATTGGCAACAATATTTCTAACGTCAACACAATCGGATTCAAAAAGGGCCGGGTGAATTTTCAGGACATTATCTCCCAAAATATAGGTGGAGCAGCTCGTCCTACTGAAGAAAATGGAGGGATTAATCCAAAACAAGTTGGACTTGGTATGATGGTGGCAACCATTGATACGATTCACACGCAGGGTTCCCTTCAGAATACTGGTGTGATTTCGGATGCAGCCATCCAGGGAAACGGTTTTTACGTACTTCGAACGGGTGAAAAGGAACTGTATACCAGGGCGGGAGGATTCAGCCTGGATGCGGATGGCTATCTGGTTAATCCTGCCAACGGATTCCGGCTTCAAGGCTGGCTCCCGGAAGATTTGGGAGACGGCGTACTTGGTGCCATAAAAACAGCGGCAGATGTTACCGATCTTGTTATACCCATTGGTTCCAAGGACCCTGCGCGGCAGACAACTCTAGTTGAACTTGCCTCAAATCTTGATAAGCGTACTCCAATAATTCCCCCCGGTGCTAGTCCTGCGGTTATAAGTGAGGGTTCCTGGAGTCTGGATAAAAGCATTTATGATTCCTTTGGCAATGCCCATATCCTGCGAATGAACTTTGTCCGAACCCCGGGAATAAATAATTCCTGGGATGTAACAGTACAGATAGATCCCGATCGTCCTGCGGATGCCGATGTTGCACCAAATGTAACCTTAGGTTTCGATCCTGCAACTGCCGCGGGTAACGTCGATGGCGAAGGGGAATTTACGATAACTTTCGATAATCTTGGTGCAATTGCGGATGTGTTGGATGCCCAAGGCAACTTAGTGACAGAAGGCAGGATCCAGATACCAGTGACTTTTGATGTTGAGAATGATGCGACAGGTACTACAATTACACAAGTTTTTTTAATCGACATTGGAGAAGTTGGGAGCTATACAAATTCAACAACCCAGTTTGCGGAAACTTCCACCACTAAGGCTTTCAGGCAGGATGGATATACAATGGGTTATCTTGAGAATTACAGAATTGACCAGAAAGGCATTATTACTGGCGTCTATTCCAATGGAACAGAAAGAGATCTTGGACAGATAGCTTTAGCCACTTTTACGAACCCTGGTGGACTTGAAAAGGCGGGCGAAACAGAGTTTGCAAGAACGCTCAATTCTGGAGATGCATTAATTGGTCCTTCTGGTGTAGCGGGGAGAGGCAAAATTATTTCCGGAACTCTGGAAATGAGCAATGTGGATTTAGCCGAACAGTTTACTGATATGATAGTTACGCAAAGAGGTTTCCAGTCCAATAGCAAGACGATTCAAACCTCCGACCAGATGTTGCAGGAGCTGTTAACTCTAAAACGCTGATGAATAGCGGGAAGTTTGCGGCTGTGGATTAAGTAACAGGAAGCTTGATGATAAAAGTTAGCTTACCAGGAAAATCAGAAAGACATGTCTTTCTCAATCCCCATTTAATCGAATATGCCGAAAAAGCTGGGGAAGGCCGAACAGCATTGCTGCTTACAACCGGCAAGCGCTTCGTTGTAACTGAATCACCCGATGAGGTGCGTAACCTCATAATCTCCTATCGACGTGAAATCGGTTTCCCGGCACAAGAGGAGTAGATTGTGGATTTTGCAACAATAGGAGGAATGCTCGGTGGTATCACACTCATAGTTACGGCCTTCGTGCTCAATGGCAACAGCGTTGTGGGTCTAATAAGCTTTTCGTCTTTCATGGTAGTTATTTTTGGCTCCTTTGGCGGTGTTGTGGCATCAAATCCGCTAAGCAGGGCTTTTGGCTTCTTCAAGTATTTAAATCTTGTATTACGCGTTCCGATTTTTCAGAATAAGATGGAACTGATCAACCAGCTGGTTCAATTTTCAGATAGCGCCCGCAAGGAAGGATTACTTTCTCTAGATGACTCTTTGAATGAAATCGAGGATGATTTTCTCAGAAGCGGACTCAGGCTCGTGGTAGACGGGACAGACCCGGATGTCATTAAACGTATCCTCTACACCAATCTTGATCAAATAGAGAATCGGCATGATGATGGAATCGATTTTTTCCAACGCTGGGCAAAACTTGCTCCTGCTTTTGGAATGATTGGCACTCTGCTCGGACTAATAGGCATGCTTACTAATCTTGAGGATACTGCTTCTATAGGTCCGAATATGGCACTTGCACTCATCACAACTTTGTACGGATCCATTTTGGCAAACCTCGTTTTATCGCCGATTCAATTCAAACTGGAGGATCGCCATAAGGAAGAAATGCTAATCAAGGAAATTATGATTCAAGGCATTCTCTCGATCCAAAGCGGCGATAATCCGCGTATACTGGAGGATAAGCTTCTTACTTTCCTGCCGCCATCAGATCGGCCAGTACAAAGTGTGATGGGAGTGTAGTGGATGCTAGTCGATCAGCGTATTAGAAGAGGAAGGAGGAGGAAAGACATAGGGAAAGACGACTGGCTTCTGACATACGCGGATATGATAACCCTCCTGATGATTTTTTTCATCCTTCTAATGAACCCCGATAACCCGATAGACAGTCAGAGAATTGAACTCATTGTGCAGACTTTTCAGGGACTTGGGACGCTGAGAGGTGGCAATACACTTTCAGAAGGCATCTTGGCAGAGTTGGGAAACGATGTATCAGCGATGCCATCAACTACACAAGGCAGACGACTGAATGAGGCTCGAAGGAAAGCCGTGAGTGAATTCAAACCGGAGATTCAGAATCGATTTGTGAAAATAAAGGAAGATGAACGAGGACTTGTCATCAGCCTGGCTGGAGACATCTTTTTTCAACGCGCCAGTGCGGAAATAAATCTTGAGCAATCCAGGAATACACTTCAGAAGTTAGCTCGATTCTTAGATTCAGAGGAAATTGCAAATAGAAAAATCCGTATTGAAGGCCATACGGATTCTACGCCAACTGATGTCGACGGTCCCTGGCCGACAAACTGGGAGCTTTCCTCTGAACGATCTGCGGCGGTGTTGCATTATTTGGTTGACTACGGTACGAATGAGGCAAGGTTCCAGGTAGCTGGATTTGCAGACACAGTCAAACTGAAGGATCCTGAATTGGTAGAGGAGGATAGGGCCGAAAATCGTCGCGTCGATATAGTGATACTGAAAGAGGCACATGAATGACAAAACAAGAGAGCAAACCAAGCATTCTTTTTGGTGGAATGCTGTTTCCGGACTTGGTTTTCCAGGTTGTTCTGAGTAAAATTGTGTGTTGGGAGTTCTCTTATGGCTGGTGAAAAGCTCGGACTCGGAGACAGGATTGACACCGTCGAAAATGAGATGGGAGAAGAACCGAAGAAAAATCGATTCTTCTCGGAAGGAGTAGCCAGGATTCTGATGTTCATAGCCATTGGAATTATCGCTCTTCTTGTGAGCATTACCGTAAGCGTTCTCACCTACCGATTTATGGATAGAGGTAGTCGCACCCGTCAATTCCCGGTTTTATCGGACACCTATGAAACCGAGATTCCAAACTATGCAATTTGGAGCTTTCTAAGCGACGATGGATACGATCTTCGTGCGCAGACAGCTGATATCGAACGATTTACCGTATCGGTAAGGATAAAACTTGGATTTGACAGCAATAGATATAGGGAGTTAAACGGAGAACTCACGGCCAAAAATGATGCTTTGATGGACACCATACGTTTCTATTTCAGTCAGCGGACACGGGAGCAATTATCCGACGAGGTAACTGTAAAACAGGAGTTGATGAGCAGAATAAACAGCCTCTTGTCGCGGGGTGAAGTGGAGCAGGTTCTGTTCCTTCAATATCAAGTAATCGGGTTTTAACCCTAAGTGGAGTAGAATGTGACGGAAGTCCTCTCCCAGGATGAAATAGACCAGCTACTTACCGCAATCAGTTCTGGAGATGCCGAAATTGATGATACCAGGCAGGTAGCCGAGCGAAGGAATATCCGAATTTGGGATTTTCGTCGTCCTGATAAATTCTCCAAAGAACAGATACGAACCGTATCGTTCATGCATGAAACTTTCGCAAGACTGAGCACCACAAGCCTCGCTGGGCAGTTGCGATCGATAGTTCACGTTCATGTTGCCTCGGTGGATCAACTGACATACGAGGAGTTCTTGAGATCCATACCCTCTCCTACCACGCTGGCGGTGATAAACATGGATCCGCTTACAGGTTCAGCCATTCTCGAAATAGATCCGACCATAACATTTACAATAATAGACCGCCTGTTCGGCGGCCCTGGCGAGGGTGTGAAGTTAAACAGGGAGCTGTCTGAAATTGAACGCGCAGTAATGGAGTCTATCATCGTTCGCATACTTGGAAATATGCGCGAAGCTTGGAATCAGGTAATCGATTTGCGACCGAGACTCGGACAGATAGAAACAAATCCACAATTTGTACAAATTGTTCCCCAAACAGAAATGGTTGTATTGGTGACACTTGAAACCAAGGTGGAAGAAATTGAAGGAATGATGAATTTCTGCATACCGTACCTCACTATTGAGCCGATAATTTCCAAGCTTTCAGCTCAGTATTGGTATTCTTCAGTTCGCCGAGGTTCAACTACTGAGAATCTCAATGTCCTTCGAGAAAAATTGGCGAGCATCGATATTTCGCTGGTTGCGGAGGTAGGCAGCCTCACACTTGCGATGAAAGATGTTATGAATCTGCAACCAGGGTCTGTGATTCGCCTATCCCGGACGCGTGTTGGAGATCCGATGACTCTGAAGATAGGAAATCGGCCAAAATTCGATTGTCGTCCGGGTATTGTAGGTAAAAAAATAGCTGTGCAAGTAACTCGCAAAATAGAGGATGTCGAGGCAGACGAATTTGAAGAACTCGCCACCGAAGGAGATGAATGATGATGAGTGATGGATCGCTCTCCCAGGATGAAATAGACGCATTATTGATGGGAGATGAACCACCTGAAGTGCCAGGTGGCAGTTCCCTTCCAGGTAGGCGTGATCTAAGCGAGGCGGGGAAGAATGCCATTTTCAACCTGTTTACTCAGATAACGGGGACACAAGGTGCAACGCTATCTGGAACCATGATGATGGGTGTGGTAATTAGCGTGAAACAAGTAGATGTTGTGGATCGCGAGCAATTTCTTTCCAAACTGCCTGATGAGATAGTTGAAATAAGACTTGACCTCAAGAGTGGACTTAAGGGGACACATCTTTTTGTGCTAGATGGCGAGGATGCGCTCAAGCTTGCTTCACCGATGATTGGCCAAGATAATTTAGAACTCGGTGGTACAACTATCGGCGCGGTAAGTGAGGCAATGGGTCAGCTCACCAGCATATCTGCAGGGGAAATTGGTGATAGAATCAATGATACCGTCCTTATGAATACCCCAGAGGGACAAAATATTCCCAAAGCAATGCTAACACTACCTGGCGATAGCTTTGTGGCAATTTCATACAACGTGGAGATTGCGGATCAGGGCAGTTTTACCTTAAATGAGATTTTTGATATCTCAACTATTCAAGAACTTACAGAAAAACTTGGTGCTTCATCCAATGGTGCCGTAGAATCGTCAGATATGGATTCCTTGCTGGGAACCAAGGCTCCCAGGAACGACGATCAAAGTGCAAGCGCGGGTTTTCAGCAGACGTCGTTGAATATGGATCCTTCAATTTTGGGAGCTAACGCGGGTCAATTGGCACCGAATGTCCAGGGTGTTCAGTTTCCAGAGCTTTCCCCAACGGCCAGTACAGGCGAGCAAAGAAATATCGGGCTGCTGATGGATGTTTCCATGGAGCTCACTGTAGAACTCGGCCGTACAAAATGGAGAATAAAAGAAATCCTCGGAATGGGTGAGGGCACAATTATAGAATTGGATAAACTTGCCGGAGAGCCCGTAGACATCTTGGTGAATAACAATCTAATCGCCAGGGGCGAAGTTGTAGTGATTGATGAGAATTTTGGTGTAAGAGTTACTGAGATTGTCTCGACACTGGACAGACCCACCGACCGATGAGTCAATAGGAAAACCGATGTCGTTTTGGGGATAATGATATCGGCAGTGTTGGGAGGGTAAAACTGAAGACTATCTTATTAGCATCTGTGTTTTTGCTTAGCGGGACAGCTATCAGCTCACAGGATAAGAACCAGATGGAATCTGAGGCGGTTCCAACCCGTCCGGTGGAAAGTGATTTACTCTTAGACGATCAGGCAACAGCTGAATCTCCAACAACAGACTTCGAGCCGGTGAATTTCCCTGGCGTAGGCTTTGGAGATTTTTTGCGCGTCATCGTGGTTTTGGGTGTTGTCATCGCATTGATATATGCTCTTGTGTGGATGCTAAGGAAACTGACCGGAATCAAAACCGATAGTGGGGATGAGATTCGTATATATTCCACGCGACCAATTAAAGGCAATTCGGCGTTGCATCTGATAGAGGCCGGAAAACGAATGTTTCTAATCGGCAGTACAAGCAATTCTATCAATTTGATTTCCGAAATCAACGACAAGGAAACAATTGATGAGATTAGGCTGAAATCCTCCAGAATGCCTGCACCCAGAGGTTTTGCAAAGCTTCTTAGAGACCGCCTTTCAGGCAAACAATCGCTAGCGAAGACTAAAGATGCAAACAACTATCCAACCGATGGTTCGATACTCAATCTCCAGAAGCAAAGAGAGAGACTAAAACATCTATGAGGAATTTCTTTGTAAGAGTACTGCTGCTTCACATCCTGGCCTCATCTTCCCTTTCGCTCTTTGCTCAAGAAGCCACCCCGGTTTCACCGGAGGCCGGTGGTGCCGGGAATTTAGCCATTCCTTTCGTTGATTTGACTGTGAGAGAACCTGATTCGAATCAGGAGACGGCACTTTCCATACAATTGCTATTGCTTCTCACAATTATAAGTCTTGCGCCGTCAATCGCTGTGCTCATGACAAGTTTTCTTCGAATATCTATAGTGCTGGATTTTGTAAAAAGGGCGCTTTCGCTTCAGCAGGTGCCTCCGACAACTATTCTAATGGGGATTTCACTTTTCTTAACATTGTTCATCATGTTTCCCACCTTCACGGAGGTTTACCAAGAGGCATTTGTCCCTTTCTCTAATGGAAGTATCGATGGTGAGGAGCTATATACAATGGCTTCCGCCCCGATACGCTATTTCATGTACAAGCAGATGTCCGGTGAAACTGCAAATATAACACTTTTCATGAACATGGCTGGTCTAAGTAAACCAGTGAGCTTCGCCGATGTTCCAACTTATGTCCTAATTCCGGCTTTTGTGCTTCATGAGCTTACTGTGGCTTTTCGTATAGGGATTTACATATATGTACCGTTTATCATCATCGACATGGTTGTGGCTTCGGTTTTGATGTCCATGGGAATGATTATGCTTCCGCCGGTGATGATATCGATGCCGTTTAAGTTGATTCTATTTGTGCTGGTTGACGGGTGGACCTTGCTGGTTCGCCAAATGATATTGAGCTTCAATTAGGGGAGGCTTGTGGAACTAAGTAATATGATTGAATTAATCAGATCGGCGATTGTCACAATTCTAACCATAGCCTCGCCGGTACTCCTGGTAGCCATGGGAGTTGGCCTGATTATTTCCATCATTCAAGCTACTACAAGCATACAGGATCAAACGCTTACCTTCGTTCCCAAAATTCTGGCTATACTTGGTGTTTTAGCGTTGTTGTTTGGGTGGATGATTACCCGGCTAACCGCATACACGACATTCCTATTCGAAAGAATTCCGGACTTAGCTGGATGATAGTTTGGGAAAGCCTGATAGATCAGGCGCGACTTTACCTTCTTGTCTTTGCTCGGGTTGCAGCTCTGTTGCGAACAGCGCCGCTTACTTCTTCCGCGGCTATTCCACCTCTATCAAGGGGGGGGCTCGCATTCTTCGTGGCTTTAGTATTCTACACATCGGCAGGTAGTTTATATGGCCCTGTCCCACAAGTTGGTTTAAACTACGCTCTCGCCCTGATTGCGGAAGTTGCGCTTGGAATAATTATGGGACTTTTCCTTCAATTTATATTCGCGATATTCCAAACAGCTGGACAGATGTTTTCGTTTCAGATGGGTTTTGGAGCTTCACAAGTTTACGATCCTCTAGCCCAGATAGAGATACCCTTAATCGGGCAGTTTCTGAATTTGGTTGGCATAGGGGTATTCCTAAGCATCAATGGTATGCTGCGCATTTTCGTAACAGGGCTAGCCGGATCGTTCAATGTCATGAAGGGAACTGATTTTTTGGCTGCAAGTTCATTTTTACGAAGTACCTTTATTGGATCTATAGGGGGGCTTTTCGAACAATCATTGATACTGGCGTTTCCAATACTTGGCACTTTGATTTTAGTTTCTGTAACTATGGGCTTGCTGGCTAAGGCTGCACCACAGATGAATCTGCTCTTAGTGGGCTTCCCATTACAGATTGGCGTAGGATTTATCATAATGCTAATCGCCGCACCCTTCATTGCAGAGAAGATGTCAATCCTGGTTGATATGGGTTTTGAATTGATTGAATCCTATCTGCTTTCCATCAGAGAAGCGCTAGGATGAAAAAATCGATGGGATCGCCAGACAACCTGAAAAAAACTGTATGGATTCTCGAAAATCGATTTGACTTACATCTACAATGGTTTGCCGCTGAAGATGAGGGACGAACCGAAGACCCAACCGAACGCAAAATTCGCAAAGCCCGCGAAGAAGGAAAAGTTGTTAAATCTGGGGATATAACTTCGTCTTTAGTAATTCTTTGTGGTTTACTGGCTCTTTTTGTTTTTTCTGGCAGCATCATTCGGATCATTGCCGATATGATGCGGTATTTCATTACAATCGCCATTTCCGAAACAAACAATGTGTTTGTTGGATTTGGTACAGCAGGCAATTATCTGTTTCGCTTGATTTCACCGGTGATGATGGTTTGCTTTTTGGCGGCGTTTCTTGGCAATGTTGTCCAGGTTGGTTTTGTTTTTTCGATTAAACCGATTACTCCGGATTTTTCGAAGATTGCTTTGAATTTATCGAGATGGATTCAGAAAGCCTTCCTCTCGACAGAAGCGCTTTTCAACTTTTTTAAATCAGTTACAAAGATTGCGATTATTGTCTTACTCGCTTACATAAGTATTAAGAATGAAATACCCCGCCTTGTTAATGCAACTAAGATTCCGACTTTGGAGGCTATGTTGCTGGTTAGCGGTATAGCCATTCGTATGATGTTGGGGGCAGCGATACTGATGCTTGTGTTTGCCATTCCTGATTATTTTTTTCAGCGTAAGCAACACAGAGATTCGTTGAAAATGTCCAAGCATGAAATAAAAGAGGAGTTCAAGGAGACGGAGGGCGATCCGTTGTTAAAGAGTCGATTACGGCAGCGAATGCAGGAGATGCTTTCATTATCCATGGCACGTCAGGTGCCTGAGGCTGATGTAGTTATCACAAACCCCACACATTTTGCGGTAGCTCTCAAGTGGGATAGTCAAACTATGCATGCGCCGACTGTCGTTGCCAAGGGTCAGGATAATCTTGCAATGCGAATAAGAGAAATTGCTGAAGACAATGATATTCCCCTGGTAGAGAATAAACCGCTGGCTAAGGCCTTATATGACAATGTTGAACTTGGAAGTGAAATTTCTGAAGAATATTGGGAGGTTGTTTCCATTGTGTTGGCCGAAGTCTATCGTCTTGGTGGAAGAACTGCCATAGGAGCCAGTGCCAGTGGCTGATACGACTTTAGGTACGTTTCGGGGAGTATTTGGACGCCAGGCGGGGGACATTGTGCTGGCATTGGGTGTTGTGCTCGTTGTGATGATGCTCATCATCCCTCTCCCTACGATAGCACTCGATTTATTGATGGCGATGAATTTGATGATATCGCTATTCATAATCCTATTGGTTTTGTATAACAAAGACCCCCTTGAGTTCTCACTTTTTCCCACAATTCTATTGATTTCAACGGTATTTGGATTGGCTTTGAATGTTTCTTCCACTCGCCTGATTCTTGGGAAAGGGGCCGCCTTCGATGGCAGGATTGTCAGGGCTTTTGCAACCTTTGTCGTCGGATCGGAGGGAACCCAGGGTTTAGTAATTGGACTAATTATTTTCATCATTTTGGTGGTGGTGCAATTCATGGTAATTACCAAAGGTGCTACCAGGGTATCAGAGGTGGCGGCCAGATTTGCGCTTGATGGTTTACCGGCCAAACAGATAGCTATCGATTCGGAGTACAGTTCGGGAGCAATTACTGAAGACGAGGCACGTGGTAAGAAAAAACATCTTGATGATTCTGTCAATTTCTATGGATCCATGGACGGTGCGACAAAATTCATTAGCGGAACCGTGAAGGTAAGTATTGTTATTACTTTGGTAAATATCGTTGGCGGATTGATTGTAGGTACTTCAATCCATGGAGAACCCTTGCAGCAAGCCCTGATTACTTACGTTTCTCTTACTATCGGAGACGGACTGGTATCACAGGTACCGATACTTCTGGTTTCCGTGGCCACCGGATTAATCGTTACCAGGTCTATCAGCGATGGCAGTTTTGGATCGGATGTGCGTTATCAGTTTTCCAGACAGTCGAGGATCTACTATGTTGGGAGCACCTTTATGGCGCTTATGGGACTTCTTCCGGGCTTCCCCTGGTATCTTATGTTTCCTTTGGCCGGGATCACAGGCTTTTTGGCATATAGGCTGAGTCGTCAAGGCAGGGAGGAATTGGGAGCAGCTAAATCCGAGGAAAGAAGTGCTGGCGCAGAAGCTCATGAAATTTCCCCAATCATCCCCCTTGACCCGGTTTCCCTTGAACTTGGTTTTGGACTTATCCCCTTGGTGGATAAAGATCAGGGTGCGGAACTCCTTGAACGTGTTACGCGGATTAGAAAAGAGGCCGCGCTCGATTTGGGACTCGTTGTACCGCGCATTCGAATTATGGACAATATGCGCCTGGAACCTTCTGAATACGCCTTCAAATTGCGGGGTACGGAGGTGGGTGGAGGAATCATCCGGATGGGCCATTATATGGCCATAAATCCTGGTGGCGATAGAGATTCACTAAAGGGGGAGGCCACTGTCGATCCAGCCTTCGGACTTCCTGCAATTTGGATAAGCGAAAGCGAACGCGATAAAGCCGAGCGCGCTGGTTATACAGTTGTAGATGGCCCATCAATTATCGCTACCCATCTAACTGAGATTTTGAAGCGTCATGCAGGTAGTATACTCGGCCGTCAAGAGATTCGGTCTATGTTAGATACGCTCAGAAATGATTACTCCGCAGTGGTTGATGAAGTTACGAAATCGTTTTCGCTGGGTGAGATTCAGAAAGTTCTTCAAGGTTTGCTTAGAGAGCAAGTGAGTATACGAAATCTAGTTGCAATACTGGAAACACTTGGAGATTTTTCTTCTGTCTCAAAGGACACCAGCTTTTTGATCGAAAAATCTAGACAGACCCTAGGCAGACAAATTTGTCTTCAGTATGCTGATAATGAGAAATTGATCAGCGTTCTTACTATCAATCCGGCGATAGAGAAAGAGATAATTGATTCAAGAGCAGAAACTATGGGAGGGGATATTGCTGCACTCAGCCCTGACTTTCATAAGAGATGGATTAACGGCGTTGCCAACACCGTGAAAGCAACCAGAGACAAGGGCTGCTGGCCGGTAATACTGTGCAGTGAATCGGCACGACCGCTAGTTCGTTCTTCCACAGTGCGAGAAATGCCAGATTTAATGGTGCTCTCAGTTCCAGAGATTGCTGAGGGAATTAAGATTCGTTCCTTCGGTGAAATTCGACTGGGAGAAAACTGATGCCGCGTTATTTCAGTGAGCGAGGGAATAGCCATATAGAAGTTATTGAGAAGATACATAAGAAATATGGTGATAGAGCCAAGATTCAGATTCAAAGGACGGTCCCTGCAACTGGAATAATGGGTCTGTTTGGGAAGGTTCAATATGAGTACAGGGGTTATTTGAGAACCGGTGAGGAAACTCGTGAGATACAGAAGAGCAAGGATAATGAGGCCCGAGCCGCAATCTTAGCGGTAACCGGGAAGGATTCCATTAGAAGCGATGAGTTTGTTTCAAAAAACAAAGAGACAACATCGCTTGAAGATGAAAAGATTGGCGAGGTTCTTCAAGAATTAAAACATCTGAAAGATTGCCTGATGCTCAGCGCATCGACACCCCCACCGCAAACTTTTCCTATTCTCTCCGAGTTATCGGACATACTCGACAAAAATGATTTCGAGGAAGATTACATCTCGAAATTGCTGGAAAGCATAAAAAATACCTGCAATATCGCAGATCTTGACAATCGAGGTTATATTCATCAGCTCACCGCATCGTATATCGCTAAGAACGTCCATTTTTTTCGGAACGATGTCGATGTCAAACCACGTGTTGTTGCATTGGTTGGTCCAACCGGTGTTGGGAAGACAACCACAATTGCGAAACTCGCGGCCGTTCATGGATTGGGGGATGGTTCAGATGTACGGATTATCACAGTTGACAATTTCCGGATTGGAGCTCGAGCCCAAATTGAAACCTATGGGAAGATAATGGGCATACCGGTACAGATTGTCGATAATTCCGATGAATTACGCAAGCAGATTGTTCTCGCATCTGATTCCAATTTGATATTAATAGACACGATTGGCAAAAATCCCAGAGATAAAGAGAAATTTAGAGAAATGAGAAAACTGCTGTCCGTTTGCGGGGAAAATACGGAAATTCATCTAGTACTAAGCGCCACAACCAAGGCCTCTGATTTAAGGATAATCATGGAACAGTTTCGTTTATTCAACTACTGGTCGATTATTATCACTAAACTGGATGAAACCAATCATATTGGAAACATCCTCTGCGCACTGACTTCCACGACTGTTCCAATTAGTTATCTCACGGACGGACAGAATGTACCTGTGGATATAGCTATCGCTTCACCTATACGCTTGCTATCGAAACTCAAAGGACTCGAATTTGATAAGACAGTTTTTGCTGAACAACACCCCGCTCCCGATTTGACAGCTATCTGGAGATAGCGATGGGCGATCAGGCAGAGAAACTTAGAAAAATTATGGAGGTTCAAAGTAGCCAAGTTAAAGCGCCAGAAGCTAGTGGAACACGTATAATAGCTGTCACAAGTGGGAAAGGTGGTGTGGGCAAAACAAATTTGTCCATAAATATTGCAATAGCTTATTCTCGATTGGGGAAAAAGGTGTTGGTTCTCGATGCTGATTTGGGGCTTGCAAATGTAAATGTGATGATGGGGGTGATACCTAAACACAACCTCTATCATGTTATCCGCAAGCAAAAGGAGATGAAAGACATAATAGTGGACACGCCCTATGGGGTACAAATTGTTGCCGGAGCCTCGGGCTTCAGCCGAATTGCAAATCTTTCTGAAGACGAGCGTCAGCACTTCGTAGATGATTTTACGACTCTTTCGGACGCGGATATTATAATAATTGACACTAGCGCGGGTGTCGGGTCCAATGTACTTGCTTTTGTAGGAGCAGCTGACGATGCAGTGATAGTAACTACACCCGAACCCACAGCCATCACCGATGCTTACGGCATTATCAAAACAATGTCAGTGGAGATAGATAATCTGGATATGGGAATCAAGCTAGTGGTAAACCGAGTTTCAAGCGTAACTGAGGCTAAGAGAGTGGCACAAAGGGTGGTTGATATAGCCGGGCAATTTCTAAATGTGAAGCTTGATTATCTTGGCTTTGTCTATGAAGACCCGACTGTACAGGCGGCGGTGCGCAAACAACAGCCTTTTTTTGTGGTTGACCAATATGGTCGAGCATCCCAATGTATTCAGCACATTGTTGAAAGACTTGAAAATGTGGATTTCAAGAGAGGAGGTGAGCTTCCCCGTTTTATCAGACGACTGTTCGGACGTATTTAAAGTTTATTCGAATGTTCTTCTGGCAGGGGTTGCCGGTTTGTGACAGTTATCATACGTTGGAGGTTTGTTGCCGCGTCAGCTATTGTTGCCATGGCAGTTTCGCTCCTGAGCGGTGGGTTGAGAAGGATACAGTTAGGAACTCTGATGATTAGGGCATCAATAGGAGCTGCGGTGTTCACAGTGCTTGCCATAGGGATAAACTTGCTGATTGTGAATCTATTCCCGGAATTTTTTGATAAGGCAAGCCCCGAAAAATATAATGACGATGACGGATCACCCGGTTCCTTGGTGGATGTCACTCTTCCGCCCGAGAAGCCGGAGAGCTCGGAATTTGTCGATGATCTTGCCGACGGTGATATTGGACAGGTTGCCGCTCAGGTGAGTGAAGATGTTGCTTCCATAAACGAACCTGACCAGTTTTCTGAGTCCTTTCCCGATGCGGATGAAATCCGTTCTGGTTCTCCAGATGATGAATCATCAGGATTGGGCCGTGAACGAGATCCTGAGGAGTTGGCTCAAGCCATACATACAGTTATTACGAGAGATGAAAAGGATTAGGATCTATGGCCGACGACAACATTGTTATTGCTGGATATCCCGAAAAAGAACTCTGGCAACAGTATCGCAGTGCTAAAGATCAATCTATCAGAGATGCGATAGTTAAGCAGTATGCTCCGTTGGTGAAATATGTGGCTGGCAAGGTGTCTGTTGGTATGCCTCAAAGTGTCGATTTTGACGACCTTGTCGGTTTTGGAATTTTCGGACTTTTTGATGCAATCGAGAAGTTTGATCCAGATAAGCATGTTAGATTTAAAACATACGCAGTAACCAGGATACGAGGTGCGATATTTGATGAACTGAGATCCATAGATTGGGTTCCCAGATCGGTTAGACAAAAAATCCGTGAAATTGAGGAAACTATTCAGCACCTGGAAGCCAAGCTCGGTCGGGCTGCTACTGATGAAGAAGTGGCGACTGAACTGGGAATGAACATAGAGCAATACAATCAATTGATGCTTAAAACCAGCGGCACTTCAATGCTCTCACTTAACGATATCTGGTATAATAGTGAAGTCAATGTCAATGTTTCTGCCGTGGAAAGCATAGAATCACCAAGTTCTTTGAGACCCGACGCCATTGCGGAAAAAGATGAGATGCGGCGAGTGATTGTTGATGCTATAAACGAACTGCCGGATAAGGAAAAAAAGGTTCTGGTTCTCTATTACTATGAAGATTTGACTCTCAAAGAAATAGGGAAGGTGCTGGATGTAACAGAATCTCGTATTTCTCAATTGCACACTAAGGCAATTAGCAGACTTAGAGCAAAGTTGATGAACGTTAAGAAGGGCATTTTCTAATCATGATTAGTCTTGATGATTTTCGCGAAAGGATGAAGTTGGAAATCGCAAAGACTAAAGAAATGAAGAGTGTTCAAGTTTCCGGTAAAAATTTAGATGATGCGTTGATGCAAGCATCGCTGGAATTGGGATTGCCGATCAGAGTGATAGAGTATGAGATACTCGACAGGGGTTCGTTTGGTTTTTTGGGACTTAAAGGAAGACCCTTCAGGATTGTCGCGTACGAATCCATTAACAAGAGCGTTGCAAAAAAAGCTAAAAGCCTCGCAGAAGAACTCGATTTAGCCTCGTACGATAAGAAGGGCGTGGAAATTCCTGCCGATGTGGACGGTCGTTTCTCAGTTCGGCTGGGCTCGGATGGCGCTTGGGTGAAGGTGTTTCCACCGACTGGCAGGGGAACATCTGTAGCGGCAAATGAAATCCTGGAGATACTTAAGCGAAGGGGCGTCAATGAGCCCGACATAGATAGTATAACTATTGCGGCTCAGCAAGCGGACATGATGTGGGTTAGGGCCGGAGAGATTAATTACAATCCGGCTAATGATGCTTTGATGTCACTTGTGGTATCTGGTGACCAAATGAAAGCTTACATAAATACTGCGGAGCCAGGCCCCGGTGGTGCGGATTTAACCGCCGATGATATCAAAGGATTTCTGTTGAACAACGGGATTGACAGCGGCTTGCTTGAGGATGCGCTTCAGGAATTCGAGGATTTCCCTATATTTGGCACCCCATACCTTGTTGCAGAGGGAACGGCTCCCATCCACGGTGTCGATGCTAAGATATATTATGATTTTGAAACTGAACCAGATAAGATTCACATGCAAGAACGCAAAGATGGCAGCATTGATTTCAAAGAATTAAACAAAATTCGAAATGTGATTAAAGGTCAGCCATTGGCCAGCAAAACGAAACCTCAACTAGGTGTAGGCGGATGGACAGTATATGGCCAAAACCTTCCAGCCAAAGATGGCCGGGACATAGAAATTGAGGTAGGTACAAATGTTGTTCTTTCTGAGAATGGTACGAAAGCCATTGCCACAAAGAGCGGTCACGTTATGCTGAAGAATGGAAAAATCACAGTCGACACCGTATTATTAATCCCTGGCAACGTTGACACATCAACAGGAAATGTAAACGTGTTAGGCTCGGTGGAAATCGGGGGCAATGTTGAGGATGGATACTCTGTAACTGCGGAGGGAAGAATAGAGGTTGCGGGGTATGTTGGGAGGGCAAATCTGAATGCAGGTGGAGATATTATTGTCTCAAGGGGTGTCAACGGTGGAGAAAGTGAAGACTTCGGGCATATTGTCGCCGGGAAATCCATATGGTCTTCCTTTATCCAAAATTCTCGAGTTGAGGCTGGCGAGTTCGTAATTGTAAGTTCCGGCATCGTCAATTCGAACGTTGTCTCTCAAAAAAAGATATTGTGCAGGGGGCGTCGCGCAAAAATAGTCGGTGGACACATAAAGGCATTGAACGAGGTAAATGCGGTTATTCTAGGCTCAGCCGGTGGGGCCGAGACCAGAATTGAAGTTGGATTCGATCCCAAAGTAAGAGGGGAACTGCAGGAGCTTCTGGAGAAGAGAAGTGAAATTGAAAGTCAATACGATTCAGTGGAACTGAATTTAGGAGGACTTAGACGTCAAGCTGAGATACATGGCAAAAATCTGCCGAAGGATAAGACTAGGCACTTAGAGCGACTGAATCTACAGTATGATAAACTTCATGCAGAGTTGCAAGATGTCGATGAAGAAATACATAAGAAGAGAGAATATCTGGAGACATTGCAGACTAATGGCAGAATTTCGGCGGCAGATAAGGTGCTGGCAGGGGTTGTTATCAGAATTCACGATGTGGAGTACGTTGTGAAAGAATCGTATGAAAAATCTGTAACCTTCATTTTGGAAGGTGACTATATTCGCGCGGTTAGTTTCCATGATATCGAGGAAGATCTTACTCGGAGATAAAGACTAATGAGTATAAAGCCAATTGACTTGCAAACACTCTTTGCAAAAATGGATGAAGTTAGCAAGGAGCAGGCCCTAATCAAGGAGCAATCAATGCTCCAGCAGTCCCAAGCCGCGCGATCTCAAGTTATGCGGAAGCTGGAAGAGGAGCGCATGGTTACTCAAACGCCTTCCGGAGACGAGGCCCAGGCTATTAGGGATAACGAACCAGGCAATAAACGGAAATATAGGAAGAATAAAAGAGAATCAAGACAGAATAAGAGTTCGGAAAAAGAAGTGGTAACCGATCCGGAAGTAGGCAGGCATATCAACCTGTCTAGCTAGTTACCATGTTTTTGTTATATTTATCTGCTTCAATTATTGCGGCTTTGATAACCAGTGCCGCTTTCGCTTATCTTTGGCGCAGGAAACTCGAACGCGATATGAAAACCAAGGGAACTTTCAAAAAACTAAGGGACGAGATTAACAATATGCTTACCGATATCAATGGTGCCACTGAGCGAAACATCGTGCTTATTGAAAACAAAATTCGTACCATGAGTAGCCTGATCGATCGAGCCAATAAGTTGGAAAACGTTCTGAGAAAGGAGAAGCAAGAAATATCCAGCAATGTTTATACCAAGCTTGGTAGATCCAGACCGCTTAATCTTGTGTTGGAGAATAAGAACAATGAGCTGGATGAGCATGAAGACAATACAGAACAATCAGGCAATCCAAAGTTGAAGACGCTCAGAGCTCCCAACTACGGAAGTGCGGGTTTCCAATCACTATCAACTCAGGAAAAGGTTTTGATTCTTTTTCGTAAAGGCGAAAGTGTAGAACAAATCGCCTCTATTTTGGGTATTAGCCGCGGGGAAACTGAACTAACCATTTCTATTCATGATAAACGGGATTGATGATCGAACAATAAGCTTAAATCTTCTAATCACAGCCTCTTCACGAAGCTTGCCAGCTTCTCTACCTGAGTCTCCACCAGTCCGCGGGCTTCTGCGGATGAAATGAATTTCTTGAATTGGCTAAATCCCAGTGTTTTTGTATTGATACCCTTATCTCTGAGTTTGGAACTAACAACTGCGTATCGATGAAATTCCGGTTGCCTTGCTCGCCCGTCCATTTCAGTTAGCGTTTCCACCAGTGTTTTCAGGGCGATCTGAAGCGATCCTGTCTCCTGGCTGAATTGCCTCCCCGGAATGATTGCCGATTGCTTGTCATCATACTCCATGTTTATATAGCCCGCCCTGGATGCACTGGCTATGAAATCACCCCAGCGTTTGTAACCCAAGGATTTTTCATCAAATCCCTGATTTAGCTTTTTCATTGATATTTTTACATTCCCGGGATCAGTGCCTTTTTTTTCCTTGTGAAGGATGGACGCGGTTTCCGCTAGACGCTCAAACCAGTATTCTTTTGAGTAAGCTGTTGTAATGGCCCGTTTCCCTGTATTCTCGTCAGTCGTATCTTCGAAGGAGTCTTCTTCCTCAGAGGGGAACATATCTCTATAGTCAGTGAAGCTGTCAGCCAATCGCAAAAGATCGTTGCTGGCATTTTTTATATCGCATACGATGTGGGTTATTTTACCAGCTTTTTTTAGATTCATAACAAGCGGCCTGAAATCGCTGTCACCGGTGAGTAATAGAAAGACATCAATGTGGCTTTGGAAGCGTAGAAGATCGAGGCAGTCGTTGGTTAGGTGCATATCGGCACTATTCTTGTCCCTGCGGCGGCCTCTAAATGGTACGTGGATCATGTTGAAATGAAGGGATGCAAGCGAGGGGCCTAGCTGTTTATAGGCCAGCATGCTCCAATCGGCGTAGGCATATGAGCTGACTACACGCCCGAGCCCTTCGGAGTAATCCCATAAACCCTGGATGAAGAGATTTGCGGAACTTGATGGCTTTACGTTTTCCACATCCCAGAAAATAGCGACATTATAACTCATTAATTATAAGCTTACTGTCAATCTACTTTTACTGCGAGGGCAATTGCCAATCTCAGGGTTAATTTTTAGCTTTTCGCCCGAATTGCGGAGCAAGGGCTCTATGCTTAAGCGTCAATTGTAACTTTGCACGCAAAATGAGAATTTTTTGCAAGTAAAATGAGAAAAACGGGAGCACCACCCACTAAAATCGGCGCCTGTTAGAAACCGGTTTTTAGAGGCCGTCATTCTTTTCCCACCAGAGAACTTTGCTATTTAGCCGGCGGAGTCGGCCAGGTGATATTGCTTGGGAAAGTTGCCTGCTGCGGCACATCTCGCAGCGCTTGGCGATAGGTTTTCCATGCAGTTTTGTTTGTCGACGGATAGTCCGGCAACATTACGCAGTCACTCTTCAGAAGCAGTTCATCCCTCTTCTCTCTTGCTCGTCTTTCCTTCACCGCGCTCGGGATAACCCATCTATTCGACTGCCACACGGCCTCAGAGTCTGGCGGCATCTTAAGTGTGAGAGTTGAATCCAAGCTTTCCCCGAGAGCCAGTTTCCTAAGATTTCCCGTGGACTTCTCCCATGCCGGCGTGTTGGTATAGTCGTCCTTTACTACGTATTTACCGTTCTCCCATAGCGCTCTCTGATTGTCACCTACGCTTATGAGATTGGCTGCCGCCGCCTCCGCTACAGTCAGTCTTGCGCCTGAGGACGAAAAAAACCGCACATCACATCCTACATGGATCCGTGCTTCATCCGGATATTCAATCGAGTTATCAGGCTTATCCTGTTCTGCACAGGAGAGGATTCTTGTGACAGTGTTGTTACTTGTTACTGCATACATAGCTAACTCCTTTCATATTCATTTTTGTTTCATCAAGCTGTTCTTTTCCAGATGCGGAAGGTTCTATTGCGAGGGCGGGTTTCAGCAGCTGTTCTCACCTGGCGTGAATTGTCAAAATGAAATGAATCTGTGGTCCCTCCTCCTCCAGCATTACCCCAGGAACTACCTCGATAAAACTCGAACACTCCCTCTCCCGTGCCAGGGCCGACTTTACCATGTGCAATATCTCTTATCCAACCTGTTATTCGCTGCATAGCATCTTCCTGAATACCCGATTCAAATGCGGAAGCCCGGCCCCCCGGTGTTCTGAAAAATATCCCCTCAGTCTCGAATTGTGCTTCCCAGGTACCTGGCCATCCCATGGCAGCAGGTGTCTGTCCCCCCGGGTATTGAGCATAGGTGAAACCGACGGGGTATATTGCCGAGAGGATTTCCGAGAGATGTCTGCCGTCTACGGTATCCGCGTCGAAGCCATGTCCGGCTCCCTGCCTGATGCCGTGCACGGCATGGCTGCTGGTGATTCTTTCGTTTTTGTGGGCTTCCAACTGGGCCGAGGCAGTAGCTATGGGAATCAATATGGGCCGCCGGTTTGTTTCGGTGACCAGGTTTTCCCAGGCTGAAGAGGGGTCTACCCGTATATCCAGTAGGGGCACCTGCCAGTTTAGGAAGGGTGGTTTAAGCGCTGTGACTGCCGTTCCATCGCTGCCCTCCAGAAGCAAGGCTGAATACGAATCCAGAAGCCGCGCTGGCCAGCTGACATTGTTCCCATCGATAACCTGCCCCTCGTTCGCAACCTGGTACCGCAAAGCCAGGGTTACCCATTTGTACTTGCCGGCAGATGGCCGGTTGATGCTACCCATATCAACCGTGAGGGCATTATCCAGTGCGATCCTGTTGCCCTGCCCATCATAAGCCACCCCGGGGCTGATTGTTGCCACAGATGAAGATATGCTCACCGATAGTCCCGAAAGGATGCCCATCCCCGCCACGGTTTTGGCCACGTCCTTGATTCCACCTTCCATGTCGTTTTGCAGCTCGTCGAAGTCCCTTTTCAACGGCACATAATTGAATACGAAGTTTCGTTTATTCACAGTTCTTTCTCCTCAAAGATCACTTCAATTGAGCTCTCGATTAAGAGCTTGAGCCTGTCTTCAATGGCTTTTCGGCTGCCGGCCGAGCAGCATACCACCACATAGACGCCCGAGCCCCGGTATATCCGTCCCCTGCCCACACCCTTACCGGATTCGATAGCGAAGGCGTCATAGGGGAGCAGGCTGACAATCACCGGTGCAACCTGTATCAGATGCCAGTTGAGCCAGGCCGCTCCGCCATTATTCCCTAAATCCTCATAACTAAGCGGCGCAGAAGGGAGGCTGGCGCCCCCCAGAAGAACACGGTATTCGATATCCGCGCCCAGAAACCAATCCAGGAACGCCTCAATGTCGCTCTGCTCATCTGTGGTTAAATCAGCAACATATACAATCACCATAGGAGGAATTCCAATAGGAGTTATCCCGACTTGGCCGAACCCGACTCTAAAGAAATTCTTGGGTGAATCCATCAATCTCCAACGGCCGGGGATGTAGGAATCCAGGAAGGATTTCAGGCCCCCTAGCTTACCCGTGAAGGACAAAGCTTCAGCGGCACTTGTCAGTCTTCGACGGTAGCTCTCATCTGTATCGAAAGGGAAACGAGGGATACCTTTGCTGCTTCCGTGAGCATCGAGATTTCTGGCCAGATAAGCAAAGAACCCCCGTTTTGATTGAGCCATATCATCGGCTGCCTGCTGGGCGATACGGCCGATGATTCGATAAAGGCCTCGTCGCCCCGCCTTGCGAATCCCGGGGGGTGATAACTCCTTCTCTATCCACTCCCAGGTGCTCATGATGACCTCACGGTGATGGAACTGGGAATTACTTTGGAAGTCGGCCCGATCGTGATGTTTTGTGTGGGTTTCTGATACTCCAGGTTGTTAAGCTCAAGGGGGTGAAGCGCCTCCTGGTAGAGCTTCTGCATGACTACCGATTCACCGATTTTTCGAGATTGCAACCAGAGCCTGAGAGTTTGCTCCACCTGGGATTTGCCGGCATCTCCGGAGAAGGAGAGTTCGAATTCCCGATTAACCGCTGTGGCGGGTTTAACAAGGATATCCCGAGTTAACAGATAAGAATCGGAAATTGCCTGATAGACGGCATCACAGGTGGAAGATGAAGGGATTCCGGCATCGCCGCCAAGGATGATATCGATAGAACCTGAGCCTCGAGGCGTGCGGATCACCTTTACATCGTTAACCCCTCGGATAGAGAGAGCCAGCAATTCATACTTACCGGGCCGATTGTCCTCACCCAGGGCATCCCATTTTGCCATTATTCGGCTCTGATAATCGGCATCAGACTCTATATCACGCCCCGGAGTGCTTATCCAACCTGCAGGCACAAGGATGCTGATGATTCCGTCTATCACGGAGGTGGTGCGGATATCCGTGTTAGGCAGTATGTTATAGCGAGCCCCGGGAAACTCGGCTTCCACAGCGAGATCATTGTTTCCTGCATGGAAGGCTGTGTCCTCAAGGTTTTTAAACCGCAGTTCTCCCGAGCTTACGAACCAAGTACCCTCTCTGATTGTTCCTGAACGGATAGCCTCAATACGCAAGACTCCCAGGGTTTTCCGGGGGCTTTTGCGGATGACTCCCAACTCGCGGCCCCGCAGTTCCAGCATCGAACCAGAGGCCTTCATGTAGGTGAACTGCCCTCCATAGAAATTGATTACATCCTGATAGAGCGGATAGAGAGTCCGAGTGTAAGTCTCCACCAGACCCCGAAGAACGCCTCCCTCTTTGAAGGACCCAAGCCCGGTCTCCTCCCTGGCAATAGTCAATATGGCGTCCCGGATTTCATCCTTTGATTTATCAATCCACATAGCGGTCCTTTAAGTCGAAATAGAGCTCTATGGGTTCCACATCTTCGAAGAGTCGGAACGAGAGCAGATAGCTTCCATCGTCCAAGCGTTTTGTTCGGATTGAGTCGAAAAAGACTCGTTCATCACCCAGGGCCGCTGTTCTGAGCAGGGCTTCCACATCGAAGGAATCTGGTCCCTGAAGTGCATCCTCCAGCCCTCGTCCGAAAGAGGGCGCCCAGAAGCAGCTGCCTGGGATGAGCATCACTTCGGTGCGCAGATCTTGAGCCACCAGAGCACCGCCGTTAATCACTTCCAAGTCCCCATCGTCGGTGAAAACCACATCACCGAAGCGGTCCAGGCGGATGTCCGAGCCGAATTTTTTCCAGGCTTCACCCATGTTTTACCGCCGTGTTTTCAAGCTGTGAGAAATCGCCCACATTTTTTCCGGTCAGAGCCGCTGCCAGAGCCCCCTGCAAGGCGGAGGGCGCGCCGTTCCCGGATTCAGTTATTGGACCCTTTCGCAATGCGTCAATCAGGGATGAGAGCACCTCCACGTTTTTGTTCAGGTTGGCGGCTAGCTCGCCTATTTTGATAAGCCCTCCGAAATCAGAGCCATTTAGATGCAGCTCCCCTGATTTGACGGTGATGGAGATAGTGCCGTTGGTAATTAGGAGTTCATCCGGTTTGAAATCCGCCGCATTGTAGAACTCGCCCCAGAGAGCCTGTATGTAAGGATAGGAGGGGTTGTGTTCCACATAAGCCACGATAACCAGGGTGCCCTCCGGCAGGGGCGCATAGACTCCGGCCCCTTGGGAATTGGCCCATATAGGACTTAGCGGCACGTCTTCCAGGATGCATTCGGTTTCTTCCAGACTGCCTGTTTTGAGTATCCGTACCCTGGCCGAGTAGGTGTTTTCGCCTTTTCCGGAATTGAACTTCAGCACCCTTCCAATCTGAGGGCCCTGGCGATGAGGGAGCGCCGCATCCAGCCATCGGGTTACAACCTTCCTGATAGTCAGAAGAGCACCTCCATCAGGGAGTTTTGGGGGGAGATGAAGTAATGCAGGCCAAGTGCTCGCCGCATCTTGCTGCTTACTTCGATGGTATCCCCGTAGCCAAGCGGAAGCGGGAAAGCCTTTAGTGTTTTATCCCTGATTAAAAGGGTGTTTTTACCCCTTTGAAACTCAAATACTGCCTCCCCGGAATCCCGAACAGGCTTCAGGTTAAGCACTCCGAAAGCATCGAAGAAAATATCAAACTCATCATCAGTCCAATCGCTCAGGGAACTGGCAAAAGCCAGAAGATTCTGCCATCCATCGCCCAGGCAATGATAATGCGGCAGCTCCACATCCGGGATTTCCATCTGCCGTTTTCCTATACCGCTTTGATCGGCCAGGTGGTTCAAAACATATGATGCCTTCTCCCTGCGGAAATTGACTGTTGAGGTTTTTAGGGCATGTCCGCATTTATAAGATAGCCCGCCATGAGCCAGGCCAAGAGAGAGGAGGGAACCTGAGAAGATTCGCTTGTTATCCAGGTTTACAAAAACATTCTCACCCAAGTTCACCGGCTGCCTCTCCTCTCCCGAGAGCACTATTTCGCAAAAGGGCAGAGATGCGGCATATTGCTCGATTCGCGTTGAAGAGGGACGCATGGAGTTCCCGCCGATCTTCACGTCCAGATTCAGTTTCCTGATCTTCATCGCGTGCGCTCCAGCAGGATATCGATTTCTTCCTGTGTGCTCAACACCGGAGAAGCGGGGGGATCGAGGGTTTCTGTTTTCACATCTCCCTCCTGCATCTGCTCCTGGATGCGCGCTACTTCGGGGCGATATTCAGTGAACTTCAGTTTCACCTTGATTTCCTGCCTGCCTCCGCCCTGCGAGGAGTCCAGGGATAGGAACAAACAGCCCTGCAGGTTCCACGCCCGCGCTTGGGGGAAATCCAGGGTGTAGATAACCGGCTCGCCAGATTCATCGAACTTCTTGAAGAGCCCGGTGATTTTGGCTAGAGCGTTCTCCTTGCTCAGCTCTCCGTCTATCAGCCGCAGAGCGAAGGAGATCGAGGCATCATCAAAACCGTTAACCTGATACTGCTTGCCCGAGCCTCCCTCCACGGCTTTCGCGTCTACCAGCAGCTTGGAGCCCACAGAGAGGTTTTCGAAGACCCCCGGCACGGCCTGGCCGTTTAAGAAAAGAGATGAGGCATCGGCGATGAGAATCACGCCGCACCCCCAGCCGCTTTGAGCATGCGCACAAAGCTGAAAATATCCTCAGCTTCATCCGATTGCACTGTGAGATTGTCGATATTGACAACAGTCGATCCGCTCCCCGAGGATTCCTTGCCGTTAACCGCTAAACCCAAGGGGCCGGATAGATCCAGGCGCTTTTTCAGGACACCTTGCCGCAAAGTTTCGATTAACGAACCCCCAGATTCAGTCAATCTCGATAGCGGTCCCTTTTTCGCATCAGAGTGGGGTATGTAATCATCCACTTTCCTGGCCACCGTCAAGCCCGCCTGCTCGGCGGCGGGAAGGGCATCGGTCATTCCTGCTGCCAGGGTGTCTACCACGGCGGCACCGGGATTTCGGCGGCCGCCGAACAAGCCGTCTTCCTTGCCGTCAAAGAGCCCGCCAATCAGAGGGATATTGGCAAGTTTGCCCTTAATCCAGTCGATACCCGCACTGAAGACATTTTTAATGCCTTCCCAGAGGCCCGCAAAGAAATTCTTTATAGCATCCCAGTTCTTGATTATTGCAAGAGGTATTCCAATAAATGGAGCGATAACAACAAGCGCGCCCTGCACCAGTTTGTTGTCTAAAATGCCCACCACCCAGTCGATGGCTGCGCGGAAGATGTTTTTCACACCCTCCCAGAGATTCACGAAGAAGGTTTTTATCTTATCCCAGTGCTTTACAACCAGCACTCCCACCGCTATCAGCGCTCCGATGCCTGCTATTACCGCCAATACCGGCGCCAATGCAGCCCAATTCGCTGCCGCAAAACTCAGTATTGATGGGATAGCCCTTAGGGTTATACTAACTACCCCGCTAATCCCGCGCACTAATCCGCCGAATATCAGAGCCACGGTTCTTGTCGCGCTTAGAACGCCGCCGATTCCGCGAGAGAGTTCTCCAAGTGCCATCAGCGCGGGACCGGCCACAGCTGCGATGTCTAGAATCTTAACGATGTTCTTCTGCTGAGCCGGCTCCAGCTCGGCGAATTTGGCAGAAAGAGCGCCGATTTTATCGATGAAAGGGCCCACTACATTCATGGCGGCCGTAATAGCCGGCGCCAGTCCATCAGCGAGCCTCTGCATCATCACCTCCAGCTTCACGCGCATCAAATCCATGGCGGAACCGTTTGCGTTGATTCCTTCGGTTTGGGCCAGAAATGCCGTTTCGGTGGCACCCGCGGCGCTTGCCATTGCAGCCAGTTTTTCCGGATACACATCAGCCTGACCTCCAGCCAGCGCCAAAGCCATGGTCTGCCCTTCTATGCTTCCCATGAGGCTCTGCAATGACTTGCCGCTTTGCTTAGAGGCGTCCACCACCTCCAGAATTGCTCCATGAAATCCCAACTGTTCGATCAAGGCCTTTCCGGATTCAAAGCCGAGGCTGGCAAGAAGACCGCTCATTTCCCTGGATGGAGCCATAAACGCCTGCATGGCCCCGCGCATCTGCGTGGTAACCTCGGCCGCGCCGCCTGTAACCCCCGTAAGGGTGGCAAGAGTGGCAAAAAGCTCTTCCACTGGAACCTGCATCTCGGCGGCCAGCGGTGTAACTCGGCCAATAGACGCCGCCAGTTCAGGGAATGTCGTCTGTCCCAGGTTCACTGTTTGCAGTGCCAAGTCCGCTACCTTCTGGTTGGCGGTCACAGATACCTCGCCGTAGCCCTTCATAACGGCGGATGAAAGATTGATGGCATCAGTGATTGAGGCCAATCCAGCCGTGGCCGCCTTGGAGTTGATTTCCAAGAGGCTTAAGGTATTTGAAGAATCACCCATGGCGGATATAACCTGATAGAGTCCTTCGCTCATGTCGCTGGTGCTGGTCCGGGTGGCAATCGCCGCATCCTGCACCCCCCGCTTCAGTTCGGCCACCCTTGCCTGAGTAAGCCCCAGGCTCTGCACATTGGCCATACCTCTATTTAGCTCTTCTCCTGCCCTGTAGGCCGCCACGCCCACGTCTGCCAGCGGAGCGGTTACACCGGCAGTCAGTCCGTCTCCCATACGCAGCATGGCGAGTCCGGCCTCATTGAAGCCGGCGCTAACAGTGGAGAGACCCTCCAGTTGTTTCCGGGCGGCCTGGACGTCTCGGGAGAAATCTTCAATGAACGAGACTTTGATTTCACTGTTGAACTCAGCCATCTTTGAAAACCTCTCCTATAGCTCGAACCATCACGTCCACTTCCAAATCCCTCACGTAAACGGCCTCATCCAATAGACTTCCTATCCGGGAGATGGGCTCATGTGCGGCATCAATCCCCAGAAAGCGCCTGATAAAAAGCAGCTGCCGGACAATGGGACTTACAGGCTCTGAAACGGTCTCATCTCCAGAACCTTCCCGTACAAAGGGTTGATGTACTCGGTCATAAAGGTGGAAACGGCAATGTTGTGCGCCCCTACAATGTCCAGAATGGGCTTGCCTCCCTCCGTGGATACCACCAGCGCCTTCATCAGCCAGCGGTTGGCTTCGATTGCATCACGAACCTGCATCTCCGAGTAAGCCTGGAGCTCCGCTCCTGTCGGCTCCCGGTAGGTGAAGCATAGATCCACGGCCTCACCCGCGCGATCGGCAAAGGAGTATTCGGCTAAGAACAGCTCTCCCTGGCGCCGCTCCTTGCCTGCCTTGATAATCGCATCACGCACGTTATTCTTCACCATGTTCAAACCTCCTTCTCATGGTCGCCAGAGTCATCGAGTTAACGCCGGTTTTCCATTGGAAAGGATTGGCTTGGTCAATACGCCCTCGAACGACCGCTTAAGCATCTTGTCGCCCTTGCTGTTGCCCTTGCTTCGCTTGGTCCATTTCACCTCCAGGACATCAGTAATCAAGGACTGTCCCGAAGCGGGATGGCCGTAGGTAACCGTTACCGGGGTGGGCGACATGTTGTAGAAACCGCCGGATGCCGCGGCCGTCTCTTCGAAGCGATGGGCGTCCGAGAAAGCCATCTCGGTTTTACATGTCCCCGAATACTCTCCGGGAACATAGCCCGCGGGCATGCCCGACATATCGGTTACCACTTCGCCGCCGTCCTCATCGTCGTACTCAATGGATTCCAGCAGCGTAGCCAGCCCGAAGGGAAAGGTTACCTTTATGTGCACATAGGCATATCGTTGACCGTTGACTGTTCCTTCCATCATTTACCTCCTTGGATTCTCAAATTGGATGGTGGCCCGAATCTCATCCATCTGCCCCCGGGGCACGATGATGATTTCTTCGCTAATTCTCTTAGTTGCCAGAATATTCTGACTCTCAGGGAGCATGATCCTGCCGGAGGAAATCTCCTTGTCCCGGATCATCACATCAAGCGCCTGTTCCCCGGCGGCTATCACCTGAGAGAGCTCCGGCACCCGTCCATCGGAAAGCACATCGAAGCCCTGCTTCAAATAGGGGAACTGCGCATCCCGCACCATCCGGCAGGCCTTGTTCATCACCTCAATCCGCACTGAAGTATCAAAATCGCTAGTCGCTTCAGTCATCAAATCACTGCCGGCAACATACACGCCCTTCTTGCCGTCGTAATACCGGCAGACGGCATATCCGGCATCCGAGAGCTTCTTGATATGAGCTGGACTAACTTCGTAAAGCAAGCCTTCCACACCCGGCAGATTACCCAGACGGGTCCATCCCGGGGAGGTAGCAACACCATTCTGGAATATCCGGCCGATAAGCTTCCCATGAGCGTTCCGCTCAGCCTGATAGCCCTCGATATCCACTACATCTATCCAGGAGGCGCATACCATCAGCCGTTTGCTCACTACCGAGCCCCGCTCAGTGCCGGTAAGTGCGGTGATATAGGCATCGGTACTCTCCTCAGCTCCCCGGTTTCGAAGCCCCGCCGAACCCCAGGTCCATTGGTGTTTTTGGGTGAGGGTTTTCAGTCTCAGGGCAAAAGCGGCCCAGAAGGCCGCCGCCGTGACTCCGGCCACCGCAATATGCCTATAGATGACGCTTTGTTTAGCCAGATCGTCCACCCCCGCCAGAAGTTCCCCATTTGTTGCCGCCGGAGCAGTGGTGTCAAAAGTAAAACGATCTCCTTTAGCAAAGGACAGCTGATTCGCGTCAGGCGTCCCGGACGTGAAGGTTAGAGTAATGCCGGTGCCCTCAATCAGATAAGCGCCGCTTGTGGGTACGGTAGTCACCTTCTCCCAAATCCCGTTTTTACTCACCTGAAAAGTAGCGGCATTCAGACCGCCGCTAGAGATGATGGATACCTTGATTCTGTAGCGGTTCGCCGGACTTCCCGCGGCCGCAAGGCCGCCTACTCCGACGTTGGAAGCGCCGACATTCACCGAACCAATGGTTCCTACTGTGCTGCCGGGAAGCACCCTGGCATAGCACGGTACGACTATCTGGCTGTACACTCCCTCTAGAAAATCCCTTAAAGGACCATCGCCCACCTTCGCTTTCACATCATCAAACGAGGAAAGCAAAGCCACGGTGCTTCGTGCCACGGAGCCCACCCCCACAACGCCCAGCACATCGGCGCCAGAGGCCACACGGCCCAGCCCGCCATCTTTTACCCTGATATCTACATCGCCTAAAATGCCCATTAAAACCTCCTTTAACCCGCTCTAGCGCCTAGAAAATCCGTCAGAGCTTCCTCGAACTCCTCCAAGGCAACCTCTTTCCCATCCTTCCAGCCTTGAGCTTCCATCACTCCGGCCAATACTGCAAAATCGATATTCATTCGCCTTGAAAGCGCATGAATATCTTGCAAGAGCTCCTTTCCTGTACCGACAGTCCCGTCTTTGACGTCCATTTTCTCATTGTTCTTTTTCATATTTGCCTCCTCATCACCTCTATGCCGTCCACCGATTCGGCAGGCATCCCAGCCGGACCAACATCCACGGCAAATTCCACCAGCACCGTCGCCTCATAACGGGGATTCATCCGGCTCTCATAATCCGAGTACTCCTCTCTCACCGGTTCGATGTCTCCCTGTATCCCTTCATACTCCCAAAAAAACGGGAGCATCCCGATAAAACGGCTCACAAGTTCACCAGCCTGTTTCTCATCTCTACCGATAATCTTCATCAACACCGGCATCACCCTCCTGGTGCGCATCTGCCGATATATGGCGCCTTTCTCTGTCTCCAGGCGGATTTCTTTGTGGTCGCTCACTTCAAAGCGCCCGGGGTTGGTGATTAGGGATGCAAGAGGCAGATTCACCCGCCTGATAATGAGTACCTGCTCCTCCCGGGCATCCTGGGCAATCTTCTTTTCCGGAATCCCCACTTTCACCAGGGTGTCCCTTAGAACTTTTTTCACCGCCCCAATCATGTGAAGAGCCTCCGGACTTCCAGGGTTCTCATAAACCTATCCGGCCACTCTTTTCGATGTCCCAGATAGCGTCTGCGGGGAATCTTCACGCTCCTGCCTCTTCCGGCACTGCCTCCCTCCTGGTGGATGCGGGCATAAACCAGATGGGAACCCGCCAGCACGCTGCTTCCTTCCACCTTGTACTTCACGCTGCGCATCAGCCTCCCTGTATGCCGCAACGTAGAGCGGCCCCTATGGCCCTCCGAAGCCGAAGCTCGCCAGGCAGATCCATCAGCCGGATCTCTTTTCGACCCGAATGCCTCCCGGGAAAGCTTGATTAGTTCCACACCGGCCATAGCGCCGAGCTCCGCTATCTGCCTCGGAGTGAGCTTCGAGAAAAGTCCGATGGCCGATTCGAAATCCCTGGTTTCTACGGAGAAGCTATAGCCTGCCATCCCAATAATCCCTTAAGTTCATCTTCCTCATGCTCCTCACTCGAAATCCGGCCCGGGGAGACGCCTCTCCTTCCCCATCAGCGGGTAAGGAATACGGCATTTTCCAACTTTGAATATCTTGATAATCACAGGCCCATACTCCCGGCTACCTTCCTCTGAAAACTCTGCAGCTCCCAAGGATTCTCGCACCAGTGTTTCGGGCAGTCCTTCCATCCAACAATGGCCTTATGGGTGGTGATATCTCGATATGGATTTAGATGATGTTCTTCGCAGATACTGCCTGCCAGCTCGCAGGCGGCAAACAGTGTCGCATAGGTAAAGGCCCCTTCGGACCTTGGATGGCACATCTCAATCCCAATCGTGCAGTAATTCGGATTGCCGTCTGTAAGATAACTGCGGGTATATACCGTGTAGCTCTTGGAACCCACATGCCAGGCAGCCTCACTCGTGGGGATGCACTCAATCACCTCTCCGTCTATGCCCACAATATAGTGGGCGCTGCCGTAGCCCTGCCTTCCGTCCTTGCGGCTCTCGAAAAAATTCCGGTTCGCCTCGGCACTGCTGCCGGCATTCCCCACCCAGTGCATTACTATAGTCTTCACCTCGTGCAGCAATTTGCCGGAGCGGCTATAGGGATTGATGCTTAAATGGTGCTGCTCAATCTTCATCCTGATCTTCAGGGTATCTGCACCACTTTCAAATAGTCTGTTAAAATATTTTAATAATTTGGGACCTCCCGGCACCAGTTTCCTGGCCATCCTGGCGGAGGGGGAATGGGTAGTATATATTGTGGGTGCTATGCGCGTTTAAATGCTGTTTAAATTCTATCTTCTGCGAAAAAAAGTGTTTTAGTACATCTGGCGAAAATGAATCCCATTAGGAGGCCTTATGTTGAGAAGAAACCTGGTTTCTTTACAGGCCGAGTAATTGTTTTTTCTTCGCTTGGAATTCTTCATCTGTTAGTATGTTCTTGTTATGGAGATCTGCCAATTTCTCAATCTGCGCTGCCACATCTTCAGTACCCCTTCCTGTGGAGACATTGTTTATAGTAGCATTTTTCATTGCTTCTATGGCTTTGTTTGTAGCGTCAACAAATGGTTTCAGAGTGTCTTTGCGTACATTCTTTGTGCGAATTCTTCTTGCTCCGTCCCAAATGGCTATTTCTCCAAGCATCAAACCACGCTTCTGTGAGATGGAATTGATTTTATCCAGCGAGATTTCTAATTGTTCAAGACCATATAACAAGCCCTTATCAAGGAATATAACCCTTTTGTTTGTACATACAATCAACCATGTATTACCTTCAATAAGACCAGATGTGAGATAGCAAATAATCTCGTTATCTTGGAGAACTTCAGGGAGATGCTTTATCTCCTTATCCAGTCCCAAATTTATCAAGATCCTCACCCCAATTTTGTATCATTTCATAGACTTCTTCTATTGTAGGCACAAGCTCCCCCTCCCTCACAAACTTTTGTAATATCTCCATCTTCCATGAAGCATGGATAATTCCTTTTTCACATATATGCCGAATATGATTTCAATAGACAAATTCAATCTAACTCCATAGGCCAAGAACACTGTGTCGGCCCCAACATAATAATGCCTTTAGATACACTGCTCATTGTCCATATCTCACAAGGATGATCTCCCTGGTGTCTTTAAGCTATTCCGAATCTATAGAAGCCGCAAAAATCCCATCCTTATTCCTATCCCACAAAACAGAATAACCCCACAACCTCCCATCCTTCCCCCTCGCGCATTTCCATCTCACGCCCGCTGCCATCATCATAAGCCAGCCTCGGCTTTCCATCTTTCCCCAGATAATATCGCTTCAATGTATACTCACCCTCATGCCGAAACAAATAAATCTTCCCATTTATCAAGTCTTGTTCCTTTCGCATCACCACAATCGCATCATCCGGGATGCCAGCCTCCGTCATACTGCTGCCCCTCACGCGTACTGCAAAATACTCGTCCGGATGCCCTTGCAGCCGGGATAGGAAAACAGAAAAACTCTCACCTGCATCGAAGCTTTCCAAAGGCTTTCCCGCAGCCACACTCTCATAGAGCGGCAGGGCAATGCGAGGGCCGTACTCCTCCTCGGGCTCCGATACTTCATCCGAGCGAGAAGGAAGCTTTTGTCCCTCTTCTCTCTGTTCATCTAGCTGGGATAGAGCAAATCCTTCTACCTTGGTTGTGCGTCGAAAATCCAATTGGTTAATAGTGTCGCACAAAGAACAGCCTCGATTGTCCTTCTTCTCCTCTTTGATGCGCTGGTAATCCTTATATAAATTGTACACATCCGGTAAGGACTTGCGAAAATCATCACCTGTCTGATGCCTTTCATTCTGCTGCGCATCACTCCGAAACATTGAACCCTCACCGGTTAAGAGCCACGTGGCATCGATTCGAAATTGTTGAACAACGCCAACAATCAACGTTCGTGAGAGTTGTTTTCTACCATTTTCGATATCACTTACCACCCCTTGTACAGTGCCCAATAATCCGGCAAACTCTTTTTGAGTTTTCTTCAAAGCCATCCTAACTTTTTTAAATCGACTCGCAACCAAAAAAATCTCCATAAAAACTCTATTAGGGTTGACAATATCTCTTATAGAGTTTACCATGATAAGCATTAGGAAACTTGCTTCCTGCTCAAAACAAAAAAGCAGGGGCTTTTCTCAACTGTAGCCCCACGGGAGATACGTAGATGAGTCTAGCGCAGAAAACAATCTCTGACCAGAGGACGCTTGTCAGGCGCGATATTAAAACCGCCATCAAAATCATAGCCCTTATGGGCCGCAGAGGCTTAAGCCAGACATCGCTGGCGGCCAAGTACGGCGTACAAATGGAAGCCATCAACCGCACCATCTGGGGAGTGCGCAAGGGAAAACGCCTCCGTGCCTGCATCGCCTGCGAACTGGGATATGGAAGTTGGGAAGAACTCAAAAAAACCTCAGTGATGCTCTGAGCGGCAGGGAGGGATAAATGCTAAAGGAATCAGAAAAAACTCCCAATCAGGAATCACCCGGGGGAAACTCGCGAGCAGACGGCAGCATCATAAATATCCCAATCATCAAGCTTAGAAAACATCCCGACAACGTCAGGTTTTTTCACGACATCGAAGGTGAAGAGTGGGACTGCTTCAAGGCCGATATAGCCAAACACGGTATCCTCCAGCCTCTCCTGGCAGCGGGAAACGGAGATGAAGGCTACACGGTTCTTTCCGGCCACCAGCGGCTGCGAGTCGCCAGGGCTCTCCAGTGGCACACCGTCCCCTGCATCATTTGGAAGGGCAATGAAAACCACAAGGACATTCTCTTCAGTACGAATCTAGGCCGCCAGCTTACTCTATTAGAGCGCTATCGCCTAACAATGCACCTTCTGGACAAAGAGGAAGATGGGCGAAAGGAAAATGGCCAGGAAAAGGACAAGAATGGTCGATTTCCAAGCGCTTCCACCGATTCTGCTCAAAATGGGCCAAATCAAAAAAGCCCCCGCGACCGTGCCGCCGCCATGGTTCCCGGAGTCACTCACCATGACATCACTCTCTTTCGCCGCATCAGGGAGCTTCCCCAGCCCGTACAGCAGGAGCTCTTTGAGTTCGTAGAGAAGGAGAACCCCAACAAGCGCCGGCTCAAGGAGAAGGTGAACGCCCTTAATGCCGAGAAGAGACGGCTGAAAGCCGAACTCCGGCATGAGAAGAAAATCAAGCAGACCAAGAGGGAGATGGGGCAGATGCGAGATTACCTGGATGCCCAACCCGACCCCCAGGAGCGCTACGAGGCCAGGATGTTCGATGAGATTAACCGCGCCATCAACCGAGCTTGCATCGAAGTATCCACCCTGGTGGCTCAGGTGTTTGCTCACGGTCCGGTGCGGGAGCGTACCGCCCGACGGCTGGAGCCGGGCGTCATGGCCCTAGCTCAAATCCTGAAGGAGCAGCGGGCTTTTCTCCTGGAAAGCTGGAGAAACTATCGCAGCCAGGCAAACGACGGCATCAACGCCCTGGAGGAGGAACTCATATGACGCGAGCCGAGGGGCGCGCCTACCAGAGGCAAGGCATTCTGCAGGATATAGCCCGCCGAGGGCTCAGCTTGAGCCAATACTCCGAAGCCTACAATTCGGGGCACATCGACAAGCAGGATGGAGTAAAAAAGCTCTCAGCCGCCACCCTCTACCGCTGGCAGGAAGACTACAAGAACGGAGGCATCGAAGGGCTGGTTCCCCAGTATAACCGCCTCACCGGCGCCCAGAATTTGAGCACCGAAGAGAAGGAGCTTATCCAGGCCTACTATCTGGATGAGAACCGTCCCTCCCTGGCCCATATCCTCAGGCTCATAAGGCGATACCATGGACGCGCCATCGAATACTCTGCAGCTCGGCGCTACATCAACCGGCTGCCCAGAGCTCTAATAATCCGCAAACGGGAAGGAGCCAAAGCCTACAACGACAAGGCCGCTCCCTTCATCAAACGCGGCTACGACATGGATGTTATGCAGATTGTCTCCGCCGATCATCACATCCTGGATCTTCTCTGCCGGCACCCCCAGAAGGGAACCCCCTTTCGTCCCTGGCTCACCATGATTATCGACTACCGCAGCCGCAAACCCCTGGGCTGGCAGGTGTCCGCAACCCCAAACCGCTACAGCATCCTGGCGGCCCTGGAGCAATGCGTTGCAAGCTACGGCATACCCTCGGAGATCCATATCGACAACGGGAAGGATTTCCGGAGCAAACTGCTAAATGGCGAAACCATAAGCATCAGGAACAACGATCCCTTTGGAGGGAAGCAGACTCTGGAACTCCAGGGCATCTTCGGCCGCCTGGGCGCCAGGGTGCACTTTGTCACTCCCTATAGGGCTCAGGCCAAGCCGGTGGAACGCTTCTTTCGCTTCGTAGCCGAAACCTTCTCCAAGGAATTTCCCTCCTACACCGGCAGCAACACCTCCGCCCGCCCCGCTGATACGGCCCTCTACTACAAACGCATCAACGGCCAGGAAAGACGAGGCGATCTACTTGAACTGGAAGATGTAGCGGCCCTGTTGAATCTCTGGGTAAAACGATTTTCCGCCGAACACCGCCACAGCGGCGACGGCATGCTGGGACGCACCCCCGATCAGGTTTTCGCCGAAGAATCCGGCAGTCCCCGTCCAATCATGCCGCTTAAGTGGCGAAAGCTCATCTTTGCCGAGGAGTTCACACGCATCATCCAGCGCACAGGAATATCCATCGACAACGAAGATTACTACGCCCCCGAGGTGGCAGAGTATCTGGGCCAACAAATCATCGCCCGCAGGCCCATCAAAGATAGGGAGAGCATCATCGTTTTTGCTCCGGACGGCCGTCAGCTTTTTACCGCCTACGCCGGATATCTCCAGGACACTGGAGATGTCAAGGTCAATTCCAAGTGGCGCGGGAAGGTGAACAAGACTCAGAAGGCCATCCTCGAATCCTATCTGGAAAAACCCATCAAACGGAAAGGCCTCCTCGATGAACTCCCCGAAGCCCGCAAAGCCGTCGGCATCGACGACGTCATAAGTATACCTGGTATACCCGCAAACAAATCGAAGAAATCCGAAAACATCAGCGATTTCTTCAAAGGAGTATGAATGATGAAGCAGCTCAAGGAAGAATTGAAGCAGTACATCGCCGCAGAGAGGAAGAGTCAGAACCAGATTGCCAGAAGCATCGGTGTATCCAGTGGAGCCATCTCCGCCTGGCTATCAGGCAGCTACAAAGGAGACAACGAGAAACTCACTCACTCTATCAAAGTATATCTTCGCAAGGAAAGAAACCGCCGTCAGGCGCTGGCCATCCCCACGGTACAGATTGAAACTTACCGGCAGATACACCTTGCCATGGACATTGCCGCAGAGGAGGTGGACATCGCGCTAATCTGCGGACATGCCGGCACCGGTAAAACCATCGCCCTCACGGAATACGTCAGCCAGTACGGTGGCATCTACATAAAAGTGGATAAAACCTACACCCAGCACCGCCTTACCATAGTGCTGGCCGACAAACTCGGCGTAAGCGTAAAAGGCTCAGCCGCGCAGCTCACCGAACGTATCATCCACACCCTGGAAGATCTGGACACCCTGGTAGTAATCGACGAGGCCGACTATCTCTTTGACAGTTCGCTGGAATACCTGCGGCAGGTAGTCTATGACGCCGGCAACACCGGCCTGGTGCTCTGCGGTCTCCCCAGGCTCTCTTCCATCATCCAGAACGTCCGCAACGATCACGATCAACTCTTAACCCGCATCGGCGTACGCCTTATGCTCGACGACATCAGCAGCAAGGATATGGAAGCCATCATCGATACTGCCTGGCCGTCGCTAAAAACACCTATAAAACAAAAACTAATTACATCCTCCTCCATCCGTTTTCGCTCCGAGCTCTCTCCATGCCTTAGAACCTTGGAGAAAATGCTCAAGCGTCTGCACCTCTACACCCACCGCAAGGGGGAGGAGCCCACCGTGGAAGACGTCAGGGAAGTGGCAAAACTGGCCATGAGGAGGTATTAGCCGTGAGATGGAACACCAAGTTTGACACCGGGCCGAGAGGGGGCAGTTTGCCTCCAAAAATCATTTAAAGGAGTAGATAAGATGAATCAGCAAGTAGAGAATTGGGAAGAAGCCGATGATGCTATCCGCCGGATGGGAGAAATCATAGTCGCCCTCACGGATGCCAGCGGAGAACTCACCCTCAAAATCAACAAACTAAAGGAAGAGGTGAAGCAGGGCATCGCCGGACTTGAGTCCGAGCGCAAATACCTGGAAGAACAAATCACTCATTTCTGCGAATCCCAGAAGGCCGAGTTCGCAAAGAAGCGCAGCAAAGTTCTGAACTTCGGCCTCATCGGATTTAGAATCAGCTCCAGTGTTCCCATTCCCAGAGACAGAGGCAAGCTCTCCGATCTAATCGCCACTCTCAAACATCTTCGCCTGGATAGCTGCATCAAAGTGGAAGAGAAGATAGACCGAGACCAGATAAGCACCCTGGATGATGGTGTTATAGCCAAATTGGGTTTGAAGAAAACCGTCAAGGATTCCTTCCGGATTCAGCCCAATCTGGAGAAAATCCAGGATTTGAAACATGCAAGCTGAAGGATGCAAGCAAACCATGCTTACCAAACGCAGGCAGAAACTGGCAGCCATCCACATTGCGAAAAAGAGACTGGGCATTACCGATAAGAATTACCGTGCCTTACTCCATGAAGCAGCCGGTGTGCAAAGCGCCGCCGATCTGCGAAATGACACCCAGTACTTCACCTTGATGCGGGCCTTCAGGGCGGCGAGTTGCAAATCCCGAAGAAAGCATCCCGCAAAAGACGAGGGCCTCCACTGTACCAAAGCTCAGCACTATTACATCAGGGGACTCTGGGAACTGGCCTCCCGTTCCAAAACGGAGCGCTCCTTACGAGTTATGATAAAGCGAATCTGCAACGTAGACGACTTGAGCTTTCTCAGCAAGGCCGGGGCCACCAAGGTAATACTGGCCCTCCGGGATATCGCCGAAAAGGCCGGGTTCAACCCCGACCGGAAAGATTAGTCATGGAAGGCTTTGATACCTACAGATTGCTCTCCGATGAAGTCGGAGAAGAGGCAGCCCAGCAGGTCTTCGAAGTTTTCGCCGGTTACACTGTCAACTTCCCCAAAAAAGTTACACTTTTTTTCCGGGACCTCGAAATCCTCGAACGTTTCGACCGAGGCGAAACCTACGAACAGCTGGCCCGCGCCTATCGCCTCACCCCTCGGCAAATTCGTTACATCACATCCCGAGTTTACCGCCGCCGCACCGCTAAAAGACAAAATGAACTGAATCAACTAAGTCTGAATTTTTGAAATATCTCAACAGACTATTTGCATCCGTATGTCAAAGAATGCTCCTTAATAGGAGCATAATCATGCCTAAGAAACACAAACAATTCACTCTGGTCATCCTTGCCTTTCTTATAACGGCCGCATGCATCGCCCTCTTGGAGAGTCCGCAGGTTATCGGCGCAATGGCCGGAGCCTTTCTGACAGTTGTGGGAGCATACACCGCCCTGGACTTGCGAGCCGTAGTTCAACACACAGGAGCTCTGCCATCCGGTTCCTACGCGGTGGCCGACAAATGGAAATACTACATGGGGATACTGCTGCTCACCTTACTCTTCGCCCTGTGTGCAGCAAAACAGCACCTCTACGAGATTGACCTTGATTTGGCCTTTGGATTCCTCGGACCGGGAATCGTGGTGATTATAGGGTTCGTTATAGCGGGACTAAAAGCTAACAAGGCGGCAACGGTGCGCGGTCCTGTCTCAGAAGAGAAATGATCAAGATCATCCTCATTCTGGGATCTCTTGTCCTGGTTGCCGGAGGTCTCGCTGCCTTGTTGTTGAAGCGCGGCCGTCGACTCAAAAAGGACATCAAAACCGCAAGGGTCACCACAATAATGATCGCAAGAAGGGCGGAAAATCTCGTTAGCCTGCAATCCCGCCAACAAAGAATTCGAGAGGAGGTCGCAAATGAAAAAACCAGACTGGCAAAGACGAAGGATAGCGACTTGCTTAATCGCGCTAATGCTCTCTTTCACAAGCTGCCGGACGATCGGCAATAGTGTCAAGCTGCCGGAGTTCCAGCATCCTCCCTGGCCAACCCCTCCGACGGAGCAGCAGGTAGCCTTTTCAGAAGTTTCCGAAGGATTGCTCCTGACACCAAACGAGTATCGGAAACTCGAAGAGAACATCATCGAACTTCGCCGCTACATCGCGGAGCTCGAAGCACAACTTATCTTTTACCAAAGCGACTTAGGTGATCAGAGTGGCAGTAAGTGACAAGCCCTCACAAACCGTAACCCTTGCGGTCCTCAAGGTAGAGATGGATCATATCTTCGTCAAAATCGCCGAGATAAAAGATATTCTTAAGGATTCAGTCCGTCCAACAGACTTTGCAATTCTAAGAGAAAAAGTCACCCAAAACGAAGAGCAAATCAACCGGCTCAAAACACTGCAGGTTTATATCGCGGCCATCGCCGCCGTGGTATCCCCGATTCTGCTCATAATCTTAAGCTCAGTTATCGAGGGTCTCTTTGGCTCATAACGACGATGTGAAGAACAAAGCGGAAAAACTCTGCGTCTTCGAATGCCGCATCCCGGGAACTCAAATCAAAAAAACAGTGCGGGCCCTATCCATCGGGCAAAATGCTCGCGGGCTTGGTATCCGCATCTTACCGCCCGATTATGCCCGGCTGAATGATATACAAAGCCGCATGATCGATGTATGGGATAGCGAGGCTGAAAAGTACGACCTGCCCCTGAAATCCATCCATAACGCGGAAAACAAAAAACTGCGAATCGAACAGATTCTCTTTTCCCCTGCTCGAAAATCATAAAATCCGCTTCCACTCTCACGGTCTTGATCAGGAGCTCCTCAAGGAGCAGCTCCTCGATCTATTCGACGGCAGCCATATTCCCCAGGCCGTAAGTTAACATCCCTGGTGCTACATACGTTTTTCAAGATTCCGTCCCAGAATTTTGTTCAAGAAATCAAGGATATCCCAACATCAAAAAAAACCTTGAATTTCATTTTTTCACCGGTATTTAGCTCCAAAATTTCCACTTCACAGCCAAAAAAACGAAAATTTCTCTCATTTTCTCTCATTTTGCTCGCAAAGAAATGCATTGGCCTGAATGGCTCTAATCTCTTTGATAACAAAAAATTGCGCCTCATCGCTTCAAATTTTCTCATTTCTCATTTTACTTGCCCCATTACACTCATCTTGGGGACTACCCCTAAAGCCAGATGAACAGAACACCCCAATATTTTTAGCAGGTGAAGATACCTACTTGAGAATAAGACGGTATCCTGTTTAGCTTCATGGCCAAGGATGGCCTAAGGATGGCTTGGCGGGGTGGAAGAATGAAATTTTGGAAAAAGCACACGTATAGAGCCATCAAGATGCTTACTGAAGCGTGTTCAGTTTAGGCTTGATGTCCTGGAGGAGCCCAGGTTTTGGCGTCCAGGTGGTGGGGCGTCATCTCATATATCAGCGCCAGACGCATTCTGCCGCTCACAAGCCGAATCGACTATCAAGGCCAATGATAATAACCCGCATTAATATAACTCACTCTGCGTTCTTCATCGTATTTAACAAGTATTCCTGGGTCCTGAAGGGAAATTGCAGCATCCCACTCTTTGAAGCCAATAACGAATTTATTATATTTGTTGTCGTAATCCTCTATCCTGTATCGAGGATCATCTTGGAAATCCTCCAGAAGATTGTCCACCGGCTCACCAATGCTGATGCCGTTAAGAAGCTTGGGCCCAGGCTTTGTTATAAAGATATTTCGCACCCTGAAATCTAGATCAAAAAAGATTTCAAACGAGCCATAATCTAGTACTCTGTATTTAAATTTTATTATTTGTTCATCATGTTCCCGAACTATCTTGATATTCTTCTTGATGACATCTGTATAGTCTTCCTGAAAAACAATCCGCTCCCCATTCTCGGCAACAAGTGTCAGATCATCGAGAATAAACGGCGTCAACCTCTCATCCTTTTGCTCCGCATAGATCGCCGTGGTTACCATGAGAAAAAATAGAATTCCTATTCTACTTGACATCTTCGTCTCCTATTAGATAGTCTTTCGGATCCCTAGGTTCACCGCTCACAGTCACCTCAAAATGCAAATGAGGGCCAGTGGAATTACCGGAACTGCCCATATTCCCAATAACACCCCCTCGAGGAACCATATTACCCTCTACAACAAAAGGCTTTGAATTCATGTGGGCATAGAGGGTCGTCATACCTATATGATCAATCTCAACATAATGGCCCAAGGTTGCACTATATCCCACTTTCGAGACTCTACCGGTAGAAGCGGCACTGATTGGGGTGCCTATATCATTGGCAATATCGATGCCCCTGTGTTCCCATTCTGTACCATTTAACTCACGCGGCTCATCAAATTCCGAAGTTTCTGTCCCCTCTGCAGGCTGACTAAGTTTGCTGGTATACGTAGCTTTTGCTATACTGTGGTTTCTTGCAACTTTCTCAAAAAAATCCTCTTCCGACATAGACGAATATGCGGGACTGGAGCTATCAGTCTTATCGATAGCAGGAGGGTGCTTGATTTCCGGGCCCCTATTCGGTGTCGTAAACCAGTCCCTAGATTTATTCCAGCCCTCATTTCCGTTGCCGTTGGAAGGCGAGCCGGCTGAGTCTTCATTATCGCCACCTGGTGACTGGTCTTGGCGGTTTTGAGTATTGCCGTCCCGATCATCACCATCGTTATCGCTACTTCCACCGCCTTCATTGTTTTCGTTGCCGTTGGAAGGCGGGCTGTCTGAGCCTGAACCGGAGGGGGGATTCCTAAAACCGGGGGGAATCCCAAAACCATAATCAGGGCTATAACCAGGCCAATTACCCCAACCAGAGCCAGAACCAGAGCCAGAACCCGAACCTGAGCCAGAACCCGAACCTGAACCAGAACCCGAACCAGAGCCAGAACCCGAACCTGAACCTGAACCTGAGCCAGAACCCGAACCAGAGCCAGAACCCGAACCTGAACCAGAACCCGAACCAGAGCCAGAACCCGAACCAGAGCCAGAACCCGAACCAGAGCCAGAACCCGAACCTGAACCAGAGCCAGAACCCGAACCAGAGCCAGAACCCGAACCTGAACCAGAACCCGAACCAGAGCCAGAACCCGAACCTGAACCAGAACCCGAACCTGAACCAGAACCCGAACCAGAGCTAAAGCCTGAACCAAAGCTAAAAGCTCTACTAGCTCTTCCAGAGAAAGCGTATCTTCGTAAGGATATTGGTACTATTTCTATTTCATCCTCTGCGTTATCGGGGCTGCCAATGCTCTCGGTTTTTTCAGGCTTTACTGAAAAAGCGCTGTCTTTTTCCTCTGTGGCGTCATCGGTGGTTTCGCCGTCTTTAGCATTCTGAGCGGCCTGCTTCTCAAGGTCTGTTGATTTTTCCAGGGGAGGGTTCTCTGCTTGAGGGATTAAGTCCTTAGCCGCGGCTTCTGCTGCTTCTCTATCGGCTTCCGCCCTGTCTTGGTGTTCAGGCTGCTCATTATCGAATTTTGCCATAAAAGCTTCGTGTTGTTCTTGGGTATAGTCATCGTCGAGTGGATATTTTTCACCATTAAGCTGTGCAAACCAGGCTTCGGCCTCTTTGTCTACGGGTTCTCTTTCGGCCTTCCTCATAAGAGCCTTGAACCTCGCAAACCAGGCATCATCGTCGCCCGGCTCTGGATA